>Ga0163144_10009634_pt1 | contig 20719 bp, 21 predicted proteins | sample OliLak19BULKMAT1_FD_123175 | JGI IMG/M metagenome (GOLD analysis project Ga0163144, IMG submission 123175) | Freshwater microbial mat bacterial communities from Lake Vanda, McMurdo Dry Valleys, Antarctica - Oligotrophic Lake LV.19.BULKMAT1 | ecosystem: Environmental > Aquatic > Freshwater >... | reverse complement strand
TTATGTAATACAAATTATTTTTAAAATATTTTTATGCTAAATAAAATTGGGAAACTTTTATTAATTATAAGTTTAGTAGTGTTAAGCACCATTATTGCAATTTCAATATGGTTTGAAAATGTATTTGAAACTATTCCCGAATCTATATCTATTCCAATACTTTTGTTTACTATATTGTGTTTTTGCCTCAGTTTTAGCTTTATTTACTACAATTCAGTTGTAAAAAAAAGGAAAAAGGCAATACGTAATATTTCAATTATTTGCAGTATTATTTTATTTTTTGGCGTTTTTAGTAAAATAATGCATTGGACTGGCGCTGCTGCAGAAGCCATTATTGGTATTTTTTTATTTTCGTTTGGATGTTTGCCTTTAATTATAAAATCTCGTTACGAAAAAAGAAAATCTATTATTTCTAAAACTGCTTTACGATTAAGCATTGTTGACTTATTTGCTATTTTATTTTTATGTTTAGGAGCCTTGTTTAAGTTTATGCATTGGTCAGGTTGGTTGTTTTTAACTATCTCTGGTTGCATTTTATTTGTTGTATCTATTATTGGATGGAATGTTTCGTTTAGAAAAGAAGTAAACTTGAGACAAGAGGCGGAGGAAAAATTAAAACTCACTTTAAAAGCTTTAGAAGAAAAAAATCTCTTTATAGAAGAAAAACAAAAAGAAATTTTAGATAGCATTCGTTACGCTAAACGTATTCAACAAGCAATGTTGCCAAGTGAAAAATTTATTCAACGTAATTTAAATAATAAAAAATTATAATTTTTACAAACTAAGTAACTACTTTCTATCTTTAAAAAAGCTGTCGGTTATACCTTTGTTAATTATATAATTACTAAGTTTAATAATAATAACACCCTTCTTTTTCTCTTTGTCATCCGTTTTAGCTATGTTTTTATTAATATCAGCCGCAATACTTTTAGGAATTTTAAATTTTTTTATATCAACAGTAAACTTCATTAAGTCGGGTAATCCATAATTAAAATATTTTCCATAAGTATATTCTGTAAGTATGGTGCCATTTGTTTTTGTAGTAAGTAACGATTTTAAAATTACGTTTTGCTTTGTGTCAACCCACAATTTTGCTAAAACTAAATCACTCGTATCTTGTAAGGGTATTACATTGATTAAATTAGATATTACATTGTTTATAGTTTCTGTACTTTGCGCAATGGCAGTAAATTGAGAAGTATCATTTAAAACTTTATTTAATTGGTCAAATCCTTGGCGAGGAACTATGGCTATGCTTTTAGATTCAACTTTAAATTTATTAGGTTGCTTTACAAATATTTTAGCGTTTATAGGCAACATTCTAATAAATGGTAAATCTACTTTTATGTTTACATCTACGCTATAATCTTTAGCTTTTTGTAATTGCGAATACACATTAAATAAAATTTTATTGGGTGTGCTAATTTGTGAATGTAAAAAAGAATTTAGTAGTAAAAGTAACAGTGTTAATTTTAATGAAGACGCCTGTGTGGTTTTATTTAATTGAAACATAATTAGGATAAAATATCTTTTTTATTAAACTTGTAAATAGCAATTCCTAACAACACAAGTATGTGAGCTACTAAAATACTTATTGAAAAAAACACATCGCCTAATTGCAAAGGTTCATCAAACAAATAGCGCCAGGCTGCCATGTGTGTTGTAAATAAATAAGGGCGAATGGTATCAAAAAGGGGCACCTCAATAGTACCGATAATAGTAAATAAAATAATAATGCCCATCGTAGATACTATAGGGCCAATGGAATTTTCAGAAAAACAAGAGAGTGTAAGTGATAAGGTTGCAATCATTACCATAGCTAAAAATGCAATTAACAAGCCGTAAAAAAATCGCCAAGCAATATCATGCTGTTGCAATACAATTAAGCCATCGCTTTTTAATACCATTAAATCGCCAGTGCCAAATAGCCATTTACCAACAACAATAGCCATAAATGCGAGCCACAGTAAAATTAAAAAGGTGTATGCACAACCCGCTATGTATTTTGAAAATAAAATTTTTGTGCGAGAAATAGGCTTTGTTAGCAGCATCCTAATTGTACCCATGGCGGCTTCACCCGAAATTAAATCGCCAGTTACAAATGCAATAAGTAAAGGCACATGAATGATTAACATTTGTAAAATAATAAAGGCAATTAAGTTTCCGTTTAAAACATTTCCTTCAAAAGCTAACGATTGTTCAAACGGACCTGTAATTAAGGATATGTACATTCTTCCATCTAATTTCATGGCTATTAATATTAGCCCTACAATAAGCGTAATTGCAGCTACACCTAAATAACTTCGTGGCTTTGCGGCTATTTTTATAAATTCGTTATAGGTACTTTTAAAAAGCATTAGTGGTTAATTAATTTTAAAAAATAGTCTTCTAATTTTCGTTTTGTTTCAATTGAAAAAACGTTAATATTGTTGGCACAAAATAACTTGTTAACTTCGGCTATTTGTGGCTGAGTTATGTGTAATAAAATTTGAGACGCAGCAACAGTAAACTCAATATAATTATTTGCTTTTAAAAGTTGTTGGGCAGTTTCAATATCAGAAACGGTAAAGGCTACAATTAAATCCTGTGCGTTAAGTAAATCTTTTACATTGCCTTCTGCTACGGTTTTACCTTTATTTATAATTACCATTCTGTCGGCAATTAATTCAATTTCTGATAAAATATGCGACGATAATAAAACTGTTTTATTTTTTTCGTTTTTAAGTTGTAAAATTAAATTTCGTATATCAATTATTCCTTGCGGATCTAAGCCTGTTGTAGGCTCATCTAAAATAATTAATTGCGGATTGTGTATTAACGTTTGCGCTATTCCTAATCGCTGTTTCATTCCATGCGAAAATCCACTTAATTTATCTTTCTCTCGCCCCTTTAAACCAACAAATTCAATAATTTCGTGTACTTTGCTTTTAGTAACGTTTATACCGCTAATTCGGGCAAACAATTCTATATTTTTTTCGGCAGAAAGGTATTTGTAAAAATCAGGTTTCTCAACAATGCAACCAATTTTACTAAGAATATAATCTCTATCAGTAGTAATATCTTTACCAAATAATTTTACTTGGCCGCTTGTTGGTTTAATTAAAGATAATAAAACACGAATAGTAGTACTTTTACCAGCACCATTTGGACCTAAAAAACCAAATACATTTCCTGAAAAGACATCAAAACTTACATTTTGAACAGCATTAAAACTACCGTAATTTTTTACTAAGTTTTTTACTTCAATTATTTTATCAGACATTCCTTAAGTTAAACACTGTGCTAAAGCTAATGTTTAATTTAAAGATTTATATAATATTAATCTATAATTAGTTTTTTACTAATACTTTTACTTTCCTTATCTGTAAATTTTATTAAGTACAATCCTTTTTTATAATCCGCTATATTTATTTTTAATTTATCATTTACGTTTTGCTGATAGTAAACTTGTTTTCCTTCACTATTAAAAATACTTAAGGTACAATTTTCGCAACCATTATTGCTAATTATAATATTAGTGTTTGCTGGATTTGGATAAAAATTTAATGTATTAGAGAATTGTAATTCATTTAATCCAACAGTTAAAATGGTAATAACATTAATGGCTGTATCTGAATCGCAAGTGTTTGATGCAATTAACGTTATAGTATAACTTCCATTAGCTGTGTAGGTAACTAAAGGATTGGGTAAAGAACTTGTTGCACCATTTCCTAATGTCCATGAATACACACTCGCATTATTAGATCCATTTGTAAATGAAGCTGTATTTGCCACAACTGTATTTGTAAACTGTGCGTATACAACTAAATAACCCGTGTTGTTTGCTGTGTCAACTATTCCTTCGCTCATATTATAATAAGTTCCGCTTGGCGTAGTTTCTAATTTTAAAGCGCGGACCATGTATTTATATATGCCTGGGTAAAGCAAACAATTATCTGTGTAAGTTGTACCTGCTATTGGCGTAGTATTAATTTTTGTAAAGATTGTGTTTGTGTCATTTTTCATATATATATTATAACCGACTAATGTAGTTTCAGTAGAGGCTGACCAACTAATGTTGCAATTATTGCCAACTTTAGTTGCAATTACATTTGATACTGGTGCTACAACATCATTTCGAAGAGTTGGGTCGCCCATTAAACCTGTATGAATCCAAGCGCCGCTAATACCATAAATGTTTGGGAAGTAAAGCGAACTTTGAAAGTTTTGAGTTACTTTCATACCATAACCAATATTTTCGCCCAAAGCCATGTGGTGAAACTGCACGTGTGGCCTGCCCGACCAACTATTTGTAAGAATTTTGCCTTGAGCTAAAGGTGCTCTTAAAAAACTATTTTGTACATCCCAATCACCAAAATAACTGCCAAACAACATACTAAAAATACCTTGTAAATTAGATGTTGTAAAGTTTGTGGTATTGCCAATACCACCCGCGCTTGTAAAACTTCCGCCACCACAACCATAACTCCACAAATAACTGTTATTTGTGCCAGTCATTACCGTAAAATAATCGGCTGCTGTTACGTTGCTTGAACCTACTAAAGGCGCAAAATTATTATAACCGCTTGCCGCAAATGCTTCACCACTCATGTAGCCAAAATTATCATCAACAACTGCTCGTTTAGTTGTAGTAAATATTTTTTTGCGATAATCGTGGTCTTTATTTAAATAATTTTGCATTAACTGCGTTTCGCTTAAACTAAAAGCAGGCATATTAAAAAAATCAACTCTACCAACCTGTAATTCAATTTGAGTAGGTACAATACTTTGATCGAACTTTCCATCGCCTGGAACATTTTGTGTACGAGCTGGCGAGGCCGTTGTAGAGATAGCAGACAAATCTGTCCATATCCCATTTATATCGGAATAATACGAATCTGTAGGCCAGGCGCCGTAATGATCGGGGTGCCCATCTGGATTAATAAAGCCACTGTAAGCAACTGGCACGTGCCCCAAAATAAATAAAGCCGTAGTGTTTGTAGGATCTAAACTATAAGTTGCAACAATTTTAGCTTTTACGTTTGTAACTGAGCCTGTTCGCAAAACATTTAAGCGTTTAACAATCCAGCCATCACCTTCTAAATCGGTTTGCAAACGATTAATTTCGGTGGCAAGTGAGGTGATAAAAAAACTATCCACAACTAAAATTATATTACCTCTATTTTCAATTACTGGTACTTGAATACCTGCATTTATATAACCGTTGCCTGTATAACCAGTTCCAGTTCGCGCAACTTTATATTCGTAAGAAACGCCTGTAGACACAGTATTGTCAACATATTGGTTAACAGTGCCAGAAATTACAGCTACCGAACTACCCCAGCTAGTTGCAGTTTTTAATTTACGAAACAAAGTGTATTGTGTTGTTGTAGCGTTTCCAACCCAATTTAAAGTAATTGTTGGGGGCGAAAGTAATACGTTTGCTGTTAACTGAACTGCGCAATCAACTGCATTTTGTGAAAAATTAAATTTTGTAAAGATGAATGCGAACACAAAAAAAAAGTAAATTCTTTTCATAATATTAATTTTGGTTATTATCAAATATACAAAATAAAATTAATAAAAGCAAATTTTTATGAAAATTATTATAATAACAATAATCAAAAAATTAATCTTCTTGCATAATATCTTCCTCCAAAGCTAACATTTTTAGTACAGTAATAGCGGCTTCGTTGCCTTTATTACCATGTTTACCGCCAGCTCTATCAATTGCCTGCTCTAAATTATCGGTGGTTAAAACGCCAAAAATAAAAGGTATGCTAAATTCAATATTTAAGTTTGTTATACCTTGTGCTACAGCGTTGCAAATAAAATCAAAATGTTTAGTTTCGCCTTGTATAACGCAGCCAATGCAAATTACAGCTTCAGCTTCGGTGTATTCTGCTAACCACTGAGCGCCTAAGGTTAATTCGAAAGCACCTGGAACGGTTTTTATTATAATGTTTTCGGGTAGCACGCCGTTTTGCAGTAATGTAGTGTAAGCGCCATCTTTTAAAGCACTTGTAATTTCTGTATTCCATTCAGCCCAAATTATACCAATAACGTAATCTGAATTTTTATTGGGATCTATGTTTTTTCCTTTTACTATTGATAGGTTGTTGTTTGCAGTGCTCATAGTTTTTTTTAAATTAAATATACAAAATTACAACGCCAACTGAAAACCAAATCGTAAGCCAATATTTTTTGCTTGATTTTGAAATTGATAAGTTGCTCGGTAAAATAAATCAACCCTAAAAACTTTAAATATATTTTCAACCCCTACGCTGGCTTCAACATAAGGTCCTTTACTTAAATCTTTTAAAGTAGTTGGAAAAATTAAAGTATTTCGGTTTTTATCATTAACCGAACCCATTATAGCTTTGCAAGTTACAACCTCGCGCCATTTTAATTTGCGTAATAAAGGTATTTTATTTAAAAATAAACCTTCGAAATGATGAAATATTCCGGCCGAAATAAACTGGTCGCTTGTAAATTCATAATAATTCATCATATTAAATGCTAAATAATCATACAAATAAGTTTCGTTGCCACCATGTAATTCCATTAATAAATAAGGCACTTTTCCCCATATTTTGCCTCCTTCAATAGTAAAATCTGTATAACCTAAAATAGGTGTAATCCGAATACGGTCACTAATATTTACAACTAGTTTGTGGTAATCATATTCGCCTTTAAACGCATTTTGTAATGACTTGGCATAATTTAATTGTAACACGGGGAAGCGCGAACCTATTGATAAACGCTGAAACCCTTCGCCCACGTATTTTTCTTTAAACGCAAAACGAACATTTAAACGGGCTTCGGTATTGGTAACCTCATCTTTTTCGCCAACACTACCATCGCGTTTTGTTTCTAAATAGGCGTTGGTTCCTACTGGGGTAAAGCGTCTGCCAACAAGTGTAGCAATTGAAGTTAAACCAGGAAACCACTCTTTACTGTAATACGCTTGTACATTATCTACACGCGTTAAATTAGTTAATGGATTTACCCTAAAAAACGAAGCCAATACATTATCTTGAGAAAAACCATTGGTACTTTGCCCTAAAATTTCGTAATCGCTTCGGTAATTCATACCTAATAATTGGCGGGTTGGTTTTTTAGTAATAAAAGTTTTAAATCCTAAAGCATGTTTAAATTTTTCATCTAAGGTACCATAAGCTACATAGCCGTTTAATTCGTACCATTTGCTAAAAATATCGCTAGTTCTACCACCAAAACGCAGGCGTAAGCCTTCTACTCTATTATAAGAAATCAAGTTTGTATAAGGACCAATTTCAAAATTATTAAATTTTTTATAACCAGCTACAGCAACATAAAATACATCAACCCAAGTTTTGTAAATGGGTAAAGATTGTATGGTATCAATCATTTTAAATATTTTTTTTTCGCGAATAGTTAAACTATCGTGGCGGTTTTCTGCCCAAAATTCATCCGATTTTTTTGTTGCCTCTCCATCTACTATAATTTTATCTCCAAATTCGTAAAACTTATCTTCTTTTGGTTGATTGAGCTTAATTTTTTTGTAGGATGTGGTTTTTCTACCATAAAAACCAATTGCTTTTTTAGTAGGCGCAAAATCAATAACTAAACGGTCTTTAGCTAACATCCACATACTATCGGTGTATGTAAATTCTTGTATAACATTTGCTCCGTTAATAAAATTTATATTGGCATCTTTTGGCAAACTCATTTCCAAACGCTTTACCCCCCAAGTAGTATCGGCAATCCAAATGTTGCCAGTAAAACTTAACTCTTGAACACGCTTGGGTTTAAAGCTAATATGGTAAATATATTGGTTGTTTTCAAAAGCACTATCTTGCAAATAATATTTGTAGTAAAACAAACCATTTTCGCTTAATGGGCTTGGTAATTGCTTACCAAAAATTAAAATATTATTATCATAAATATTTATATTTTGATACATATCACCTAAAACCTGCGACACACTTGCGTTTTCGATACCAGTAATTTTACTTGCAATTACCACTTCCTTTTTACGCACAGGATTAGTTTTGTAGTAAAACTGCGATAAATTTTCAACAATAAAAAACGGAAGCGAAGGCTTTTCGGCGCTATTAGTACTATCAACATTATCAAATACAAAGGCAATAGGTTTAAAAACTTTTTTATTTCGCATTTCTTTAGGAATGCGGGTTAAATCAAATTCTAATTTATTGTAGGTTTCGTATTCGTAAGCTTTTAAATTTGAACGATTCGTTTTAACTTTATTTTTAACTGAGTAACGTATAATGCGGTGTGCGGGGTTTTCGCCTGCCTTAATAATAACCTCATCTAATTGTTTACCGCCCTCATTACTCATTGCAAAATTAATTTCTTGTTGAGTGAGCGATTTATTTACCACACGTGCCAAGCGTTTATACCCGACAAAAATAGCTATAACAGAATCGGTAAGTTTATTGCATTTTAAAATGTAGTTACCATCAAAATCGGTTTGAGCCACAAAGTTGGCGCCTTTAATACTAATAGGAACAAAGGGCATTGGCTCTTTGTTTTCACTTTCAAAAACTTTACCTTTAATTGTAAATTGTGCCTGTAAAACAAGTGTAGAAATAAAAAAAATAAAAATAAAAAAATTATATTTTTTCATTTGGATAAAAAACAAATTTACTTTTTATCTTCTAAAATAGACACCTGCGTAAAATCAAAATAACGTAAAGCGTTTGAGTAAAAACCTTTCATGCGTGTAGTTATTAAACGGCAATTGCTTTCGTACCAAAGTGGAATTAAAGGCGCATCGTTTAACAAAACTTGTTCGGCTTTTAAAAAATAAACTGACGAAGAATCTCCATTTATAGCATCTCGACCCATTTTGTAATATTTATCAAATTCGGCATTTTTATACTTTGTGGTGTTTGGGTAAGATAAATGGGTAGTGTCATCTGTAACTTGTTCGCCATAAAAGATACTTAAAAACGATTCGGGACTTGGATAATCAGCTACCCAGCCATAGCGGTACATATCACCTTTTCCTTTAATTTGTAAATCAAACTTTTCTCCATTTGGTAGCGATTCGAAAGTAACATTAACGTTAATATTATTTTTTAATTGTTTTTGTATTTCGCCTGCTACCGTATTATTACGCGAATTACCCGAATTTACCAATAATTGTATTTCGGGTAAGTTTTTACCATCGGGGTAACCAGCTTCTTTTAACAATTGTTTGGCTTTTTCAATGTCTAAACTGTAACCTTTTAATAGGCTTATTTTATAAAAGTTAAAAGTTGGGGGTACTACGCCATAAATTGCAGGACCAAAGGCTTGCCCAAATAAAACACGCTCAATAATTTTATCTTTATCAATAGCGTAATTTATGGCTTGACGTAATTTTAAATTGTTTAAAGGTGCTTTGTTTGTGTTAAATAAATAAAATTCGGTACACATTTCAGGGCGTTGGTCTAATAAAAAATGAGGTGGATTTCCTTTAAATTCGGCAATATTTTGTTCAACAACTTGCTTTAATTGATTGCTTGGAACTGAGCTTATAAAATCATATTTACCTGCCTGAAATTTTTGCAACGCTTCTTCGGTAGAGCTTAATATATCAACAATCACTGAATCAATGTATGGCAAACTATTTCCGCTTTTATCTTTAGCATAATAATCTAAATTTTTGTACATTGCATAGTGCGTTTTAGTACTCGCTTTTTCATCTAAAATAAATGGTCCGGCCCCCACGTTTGTATTTTCTTTATCAACTTCATAGGCCTGTTGGCAAATAATGGCTGCTACAGGATTAGTAATAATTTCTAAAAAAATACTTGGTGAGTTTAATAATTCTATCGAAAATGTATAATTATCTATTAATTTAAATCCTTTTAATTCTATTTTTTGGCCTTGGCTAGCTTTGTAATATTCGTTTGCGCCTACAATTCTATCTTTACAAACTGTGTGAAATTGAACATTTCCCAATCGTTTGGTACACAAAAGTTCGAAAGTAAATTTTACATCTTTTGCAGTTATTTCATGTGATTTACCTGCAATAGCACCTGTATTTTGAAACTTAAGCCCTTTGCGCAAGTAAAAGGTAATTGTTTTACCATTGGGCGATACTTCCCATTTTTCGGCTAAGCCCGGGGTTAAACTTAAATCTTTAGGATTTATTTTTACTAAACATTCGTGAATTTGAGAGGCGATTAAGGTTTCTATTGTGGTAGTTAATTTATGGGGAAATATGCTTGTAGGCATCAAAACTTCAGCTATTCTAATTACTTTATTACCACCTTTAAATGAGTTAGTTGTATTTTCAGTGTCGGTAACATCCGATTTACCGTTTTTACACGAATTTAAACTTCCAAATAATGTCAATAATGCAATGGCGTAAAACAAACTTTTCATAAAAACTTAATATTAATTTAACAAAATTAGCTATTATATATGAAAATATAATGAAATATAACACATTTTTAATTAAAATATATTTTGATATTAAAAAATAACATATTAATATTGCACGCTAAGAATGGCAATTTAGTCGATGAAAAAAAACATTATATATTTATTCTTTTTAATTATTAGTGTAAACACTATTAAAGCACAAGGTGGCGTTATTATTTTGGAAGGAAATTATCAAGGTAAAAATTTATATGTGCAAAATCCATTTCAAAGTGGCGGAGTTGGTTTTTGTGTAAACGAGGTAAAAGTAAATGGCAATATTACTACAGATGAGGTAACATCTAGTGCTTTTGAAATTGATTTAAAACCACATAAATTAAATATTGGCGATAAGGTTGAAATTAAAATTTTTCATAAAGAAGATTGTAAACCTAAGGTATTAAATCCGGAAGTTTTAAAACCTAAAAGTACTTTTGAGGTTGTAAGTATGACTGTGGATAAAGAAGGTACTATTAAATGGACTACAAAATCAGAAACTGGTAAATTGGCTTTTGCTATCGAACAGTTCCGTTGGAACAAATGGGTAAAAGTAGGCGAAGTTGATGGTGTTGGTACGCCAACTAGTAACGAATATTCTTTTAAAATTGTGCCACATAGCGGTAAAAATCAAATCCGTGTTCGCCAAACCGATTATAGCGGCCAACCTCGTTTAAGTAAACCTGTTGAATTTATGAGCGAAGTGCCTGAATTAGAATATGCACCCATTAAGGCAAGTAAAGATGTTAACTTCTTTTTAAAAGGTAAAAGTGATAAAGCTTTTGAAACTATGTATGAAATTTATGATCAATATGGTAATATTGTTAAAAAAGGTTTCGGTAATAAAGTTGAAGTTAGCAATTTACCAAAAGGTGGTTACTTTTTAAACTTTGATAATAAAATGGGCGAGTTTGTAAAAAAATAAGCTACTTTTTATTTAAAATTATTTTAAAAACTCTACAACTATTTCAAAAAATTCTTTTGGTTTTTCTGCATGTATCCAATGCCCAGCATTTAAAATGGTTTTAAATTGTACATTAGTAAAACGGTTTTTAAAATCTAATTTATCTTGTTCGTTTATATAGTTAGATTTTTCTCCATTAATTATTAATGTATCGGTAAAACTTGTAAAATATGGTATTAAAACGCCAATATTATCATAACTATTACTTAAAGCTTGTAAATTAAAACGCCATGCCATTTGTGTATTTGCTTCGTCTTTCCAATAAATATTTTTCAGCAAAAACTGTTTCGTCCCAAAATCGCTTAAATAATTATTCATAATGGATTCGGCTTCTTTCCGTGTAGTTATTTTACTAAAATCAACAGCGTGTAAGGCTTTCAAAACATCGCTGTGGTGTGGTTCATAAGCTCTTGCGGCTATATCGGCAATAATTAATTTTTTGGCTAAGCCACTATATTTCAATTCAAAAAATAAAACTGTTTTCCCGCCCATGCTATGTCCCAATAAAATAGGGTTTTGCAAATTGTGGTTATCAATAAATTGTTTTAAATCGTCCGCCATGGCTTCATAACTCCATTCATCTGCATGAGGAGAAAGACCGTGGTTACGTTGGTCTAAGGCAAAAACATGAAAACCAATTTCGCTAAAGTTTTTAGCTAAGGTGTTCCAATTATCGCTTTGCCCAAACAACCCATGTAATATAATAAGGGGCTGACCTTGCCCAAATTCTCGGTATGCTAATTTCATTTTAAAATCAATTTAATTTATTTCAGCTGCCTTAAATACATCTGCACCGCATTTTCTAAACCTAAATACAAAGCATCGCTAATTAAGGCGTGCCCAATACTAACTTCTAATAAATTAGGAATATGTTGCTTAAAAAACTGTAAATTTTCTAAATTTAAATCATGTCCGGCGTTTATACCCAAATCTAATTTCTGTGCTGTAATTGCTGAGTCAACAAAGGGTTTTATGGCTTCTTCTTTTTTTGTTGGAAATAAGTGCGCATATTCTTCAGTATACAATTCAATTCTATCGGTACCAGATTCTTTTGCGCCTTCAATCATTTTTATGTTGGCATCTACAAAAATAGAAGTGCGAATGTTTTGAGATTTAAAAAGTGCAATTGTTTCTTTTAAAAAGTCTTTATTTTTAATTGTATCCCAACCGTGGTTGCTGGTTAATTGTCCTTGCACGTCTGGCACAAGCGTTACTTGATGAGGTTTTACTTCTAATATCAACTCAACAAATTTTTTTTCAGTAGGATTGCCTTCAATATTAAATTCCGTACTTAAAAGTGATTTTAATTCTCTTACATCCTTATAGGTAATATGTCGCTCATCAGGGCGGGGATGCACCGTTATGCCATGTGCTCCAAAACGTTCTAAGTTTAAAGCAACTTTAATTACGTTTGGTACATTTCCACCACGCGCATTACGCAAAGTAGCAATTTTATTAATGTTTACGCTTAATTTAGTCATAAGGCTTTTAACTTTATTTAATAAAAATAATATAACTATAAGGTATTATTTAACGTTACAAAATTAATTAAATTATTACTATTTTTGATAAAGAATATGTTAGTTGGCGATTTAATAACAGACGAAATTCCACCGTTAAAAATTACGGATACTGTAGAGATGGCTTTAGATTGGATGGACCAATTTAAGGTGTCGCATTTGCCTGTGGTAAACGAAAGAGAGTTAATAGGGCTTATTTCTGAAAATGATTTAATGGATTACGAGCATCCTGAAGAGGCTATAAACACTAGCAAGTTGCATTTTTTACGACCAGTTTTGCATTATAACCAGCATACCTACGATTTAGTAAAACTGATGGGAAGCCTTAATTTAACGCTAATACCTGTATTAGATGAAAACGAAAAATATAAAGGTTGCATTACTTTAAAAGGCTTGGTTCAAAATTTAAGTAGTATGACGGCAGTACAAAATGCTGGAGGTGTAATTGTGTTAGAAATGAACATACACGATTATTCTGTAACACAAATAGGCAATATTGTTGAAGGAAATGATTGCAAATTGTTAAGCCTGCACGTTTCGTCGGTTCCAGATAGTACTCGAATTGAAGTTACGATAAAAGTAAACCGTGAAGATTTATCGGGATTATTACAAACTTTTAATCGTTATAATTATACTGTTAAAGCTGCTTTTCAAAACGGCGATTACTCTAAAAATATAAAAGATAAGTTAGATGAGTTTTTACACTTTCTTAATATCTAGGCTTTCATTATTTTTTATTTTTTTATTTTGCATTAAATTTATTTCTGCTCAAAGTCTTGATAGTAATGCTGTTTACATTATTCAATCTATTAATATTAAGGGTAATAAAAAAACAAAAGATCGTATAATTATTCGTGAATTAGTAAAAAAACGAAACGATACTTTGCATTTGCAACAGCTTGCTTACATTAAAAAACGTAGCGAACAAAACATTTTTAATACTCAGCTTTTTATTTACGATACCATTTATTCATCAGTAAATCATACTTTAAAAACAATTGATTTAACTATTATTATAAAAGAACGTTGGTATGTTTTTCCGGTACCTATTGTTGAGGTTCAAGAACGTAATTTTAATGCCTGGTGGAAAACAAAAGACTTATTTCGCTTAAATTATGGCTTTGTAGTGGGTTTAGAAAATTTTACAGGACGTAAAGATAGATTTATACTTTTATTTCAGCGTGGCTATTCCGAAAAATACGGCTTTAGTTATCAAAACCCATACATAAATAAGGCTCAAACGATAGGTTTAAATTTACTATATAGTTATAATAGGAACAACGAAGTAAATTATAATACACAAAATGATTTACCGCAATTTGTGCGAAATTATAAAAAATATTTACGTGCCGAACATGAAGCAAAGTTAGGTGTAACGCATCGCCCAAATCTTTACGTACAATCAACTTTAGAATTAGTATACAAAAACACAAAAATTGGTGATACAGTTGTTACACTTAATCCTAATTATTTTAATGATGAAAAAAAACAAATTCAGTATTTAAGTTTACAATACCGTTATACTTTTGATAACCGAGATAATATGGCTTATCCACTAAAGGGATGGGCTTTTGACGGCTATGTAATTAAAGATGGATTTAATTTTAAAGAAACTTCGCCCATAAATAATTTATATGTTATTGCAAATATTAGAAAACACACTTCTTTAAAAAATAGATTTTATTTAGCTAATTTAATGAAATTAAAATATACAAGGGTTGATAAATTGTCTTATAATTTTAACCGCGCTTTTGGTTATAATGATTTAATTCGAGGTTACGAATATTTTGTAATTGAAGGGCAACGTTATTTTTTATCAAAAAACAGCTTGCGTTATCAATTTATAAAGCCTAAGGTATTTCAACCCAAATTTTTAAAAAAAGCAAAACAATTTAATACAATACCTTTTTATGCCTTTGCCAATATTTTTTTTGATGCTGGTTACGTAACCGATGATTTTTTTTTTAAAAACAACAGCCTTGTTAATAGCTGGCAATATGGTTATGGAGCAGGTTTAGATTTTATTACCTATTACGATGTAGTATTACGTTTAGAATATAGTTTTAATAAGCAATTGCAGTCAGGGTTTTTTATACACGGAACCGTTGGTTTTTAGTAAACTACTCTCTACAATAAATGTCCGATTTTTCTAATGGTTGTTTTTGATTTAAATCTATATTATTAAAACCTTGTAAGGCTCCCCATTTAAAAAAACGCTCAAAAAAAGGTAAGAATTTGCTATTTTTAATTTGCTCGTAAAAATACACTTCGTGTTCTTTTTCTTTAATGCCCATGTTATATAAGGTTTTGTCGTGTAAGTTAATACCTAATTGGTTAAACCAAATTTTTAAACGAAAATATTCACATACGTTTCCGCTTTCCAGCCTTCCAGCAAAATAAAATGGCATAAACCAACCAATTATAAAACAGCTAAAACTAATTATTTTACCAATTATATAAAATTTAAATTCGTAAAATTTTGAGGGTTTAATATTGTATAAACCCATAATTAAAAGCACTTCACGTCTGTGCTCCCATTCATCATCTTCAATTTGTTTAATTGCTATTTTTTCTTGTTTACTTTTTACAGATTTTGCATGACCTTGATAGGCAAATGCAGCAGCTTTTTCGGCTGAATACGCCGTTTTAAGTAATTTTATTATGTAGGGGGTTAATTGTTGCAAAGCATTTGTTTTTAAAATTAAATAAATTTAAACTTCCCAAACTTTAGTTGTTTTGTATACCATTCCTTTAAACAAAGCTACGATTTTGGTAGGCTCATTTTTTAAAAATACTATCACTTTATAATGACCTAATTTTCCAGTTTCTGTTTCGCAAATACATTCGGCTATAATTTCATCGCCTAGCTTTAAATTAATCACATGTGTTATACTGGTTTCAATACTAACGCTTTTTTGCCCTTTGCTATTGCTTGCAAAAGCAAACGCGCTGTCGGCAAACGAATAGGTAATACCTCCATGCGCCGCGCCAAATCCGTTAAGCATTTCCTTTTTTATTGTTAAACCTAATTTACTATAACCTTCTTTTATTTCAATAATAGAAATGCCTAACCATTTGCTAAAAAAATCGTTATCTATCATTTTATTTACAATTTTTATTGCATTCATATTAGTTGGTCTTAAACTTTTTTACTAATTTAGTGTTAATATTTAAAATCAGTATTTATGAAAAAAATAGTAATTAAAGTATTCAGCCCAATTTTTATCTCGATTTTAGCAATATTTTCTTTTATTGGAACAGCATTTAAAAAACCCAACATAATGACGGCAATTACAGAAAAAAGTATTTATGATTTCAAATTAAAAACTATTGATGGCGAAGAATTAAATTTTAGTAAATTTAAAGGCAAAAAAATATTAATTATTAATTGTGCTAGCCAATGTGGTTTTACACCACAATATAAAAATTTACAAGCTTTACACGAAAAGTACGGAAATAAAGTGGTTTTAATAGGTTTTCCAGCAAATAATTTTGGTGGTCAAGAGCCTGGTAATAGTACCGAAATTAAAACATTTTGTACTAAAAATTATGGTGTTACTTTTCAAATGATGGAAAAAATAAGCGTTAAAGGAAGTGATGTGAATGCTTTATATAAATATTTAAGTACAAAAGAATTAAATGGAACTTGTAACGAGGCTCCAAATTGGAATTTTTGCAAATATTTAATTGATGAAAATGGTAAGATTGTTAAGTTTTTTTCTAGCAATGTTGATCCATTAAGTAAAAACATTACTGATTTACTGTAACTTTTAATCTTTAAACATTCCTAACAAACTTCCTAATTTTTCTTTTAGTTCAGTGCGTGAAATAATTTTATCTAAAAAACCATGTTCTAAAACAAATTCAGCGGTTTGAAAGCCTTTCGGTAAATCTTTTCCTATAGTTTCCTTTACCACGCGTGGGCCAGCAAATCCAATCAAACTCCCAGGTTCGGCAATATTTAAATCGCCCAACATAGCATAACTTGCAGTAACGCCACCAGTTGTAGGATCGGTTAAAAGTGATATGTAAGGAATACCTGCCTTATCTAATTGGCTTAATTTAGCGGCTGTTTTTGCCATTTGCATTAAACTAAAGGCAGCTTCCATCATTCGTGCGCCGCCACTTTTGCTTATTATAAGCAAAGGTGATTTTGTTTGCAAACAAAAATCTATAGAGCGTGCAATCTTTTCGCCAACAACACTGCCCATACTTCCGCCAATAAAACTAAAATCCATGCAACAAATAACTAATTCGTTGCCATTTACAGTGCCATAAGCACTTCTAAGGGCATCGTTTAAACCAGTTTTTTTTACTGTGTCTGTAAGCCTATCGGTATATTTTTTTGTATCGCTAAAATCTAAAGGGTCTCCACTTACTAAATTTTCGTGTAATTCGGTAAATTGATTATTATCAAAAAGCACTTCAAAATATTCTTTACTGCCCACACGCTCGTGATAGCCGCATTCAATACACACGTATTTATTTGCTGCATGATCTTGTGTAGTATGTATTTTTTTGCATGAAGGACATTTATACCACAAACCTTCTGGTGTTTCTTTCTTCTCTTTTGTAGAAGTGGTAATGCCTTTTTTTAATCGTTTAAACCAACTCATTTTATGGAAATTATAAATTATAAATTATAAATTGTAAATGATGCAATTCAACACTTAAAATTTATCACTCAACATTTCTTAAGCTATTGTAATTGTTTTATCTAAATAAACATCTTGTATCGTATTTAGTAATTGTACGCCTTCGGTAACTTGTTTTTGAAATGCTTTTCTACCACTAATTAAACCTTGGCCTCCTGCGCGCTTGTTTATTACCGCTGTAGTAACTGCTTCGGCTAAATCGCTAGCACCTTTACTTTCGCCGCCACTATTAATTAAGCCCATACGACCCATATAACAGTTTGCAACTTGGTAGCGACATAAATCGATTGGATGGTCGGTAGTTAATTCTGAATATACTTTTGGATGCGTTTTACCATGTCCAACTGCTAAATATCCTCCATTTTTATCAGATAATTTTTGTTTTATTATATCTGCTTGAATCGTAACTCCTAAATGATTGCCTTGCCCTGATAAATCAGCAGAGGTGTGGTAATCTATACCATCTTTTTTAAAGGCATTATTGCGAGTATAACACCATAATATAGTTGCCATACCTAATTCGTGAGCACGCTCAAAGGCTTGCGCTACTTCAATAATTTGTCTTCCACTTTCGGCCGAACCAAAATAAATAGTAGCGCCAATAGCTACAGCACCCATATTCCAAGCTTCTTCAACCGAACCAAACATAATTTGATCGAATTTATTTGGATAAGAAATAAATTCGTTATGGTTTATTTTTACAATAAATGGGATTTTATGCGCGTATTTGCGAGCTACAGAAGCCAATACACCATATGTTGAAGCTACAGCGTTGCAACCGCCTTCAATTGCAAGTTTTACAATGTTTTCGCTATCAAAATAAATAGGATTTGGGGCAAAACTTGCTCCTGCACTGTGTTCTATGCCTTGGTCAACTGGCAAAATACTCATATAACCAGTATTTGCCAAGCGACCAGTATTATATAATTGACCTAAACTACGCAGTACCTGAGGATTGCGATTTGTTTGTTGAAATATGCGATCAATAAAATCGCTACCTGGTAAATGAATACTATCCTTTAAAATAGTTTTACATGTATGATTTAACAAACTGTCGGCCTGAGTGCCTAATAATTCTGAAATTTTAACTGACATATTTTATAAAATTTAAGGGTGTAAATATAATAAAAAAACCCCGCCTTTTTGCTAGGCAGGGTAAATTAAGGTAATTAAAATTATTCGGCAACCATTACCATTTTAAATGGTACGTTAATTATAGCTTGATAATCTTCACCAGCTTCTAACATATCTTCATCATCTTCTTCATAATGCCAGTTAATAGTAACCGCACTGCCACCCTTGTGAATACTTTCTAATTTTTTAAACACATCTAAAATACATTTTGATGACGATGTATTAAAATACTCTAATTGAACATTTACCGTGGTGGCTGGCTTTGTTGCACTTGAATATTTATCTAATGAATCAACCAAAGGTTTATAAAATTCAATTGAGTTTTCAGGAATTGAACGTCCCTTAATTTCTAAAACTCCGCCACTTAAATCAAAACTAATGCTTGGTGTTTTTGGTGTGCCTTCAATTGCGTATTTGTCCATGTTATTTATTATTATTAATTAAATTTTAAAATGTTGAAACTTTTATATTAAGTGTAAAGAAAGAAATTTTATTATCAATTTCCAAAAAATTATATTCTAATTTTTCGCCTGTTTTTCGCGCAATATCAATCATACCTAAACCGCCTCCGCCTTTTAATGACATTTCACCATTATTTAGCACTTTTTTATAATATTCTTTTAACTCCTCTTTGGTTAATGAATTTACTTCGTCTAACCTATTTTTTAAACCTTGTATGTTGCCGTTTAAAATATAATTACCTGTAAAAATTGTGTATTTTGAATTTAATTTACCTATCATGAAAATGGCAGAACGATTTTTTTCCATTTCAGCTTCGGTAACTTCGTCTAAATGATGGTATAGGTTTTGTAAACATTCAACCAAAACATTATATACCTTTTTTTTCATTTTAGGCTCTTCTTGCATATTTTCCATTTTATTTTCCATAATTTGGAGAATGGAAGTGAGCAAATCTGAAGTTATTTCGCCTTTAAAAGAGAGCAAAATATTATTTCGCTCCATTTTATCATATATATCAAAAACATCAACCATAAAGGCTATTTTGTGGGCTTTAAAGTTGAGGATTAATCTAAATAAAATGGAGTTTCTTTGCCATTAACAGTAAAAGTTGCTTTGTTATCGCAAGCACCACTTCCAAAGTTAATAGTACGGGTTTTAAATCCATCTGGGGTTAGCTCAATAACGCCTTGGTCAATATATTTACAACTTTTATGCTTTACACAAGCTGAAGATTGTGGCATATTAACAGTAAAAGCTCTGCCCTCACGGTTTACGCCTGAAGCAGTACCAAAAACTTTTGTAACTGGTCCTAATATATTGCCAACAGGATTTCCTTTCGGGTAATTAGTTATAGTTCTATCAAATTTATATTGAATTTTCCAATTAGATGTTTGACAAACTCCTCCAGTTAATCTAATATTATAAGTAGAAAAAACCGAGTTACTAGCTACAGTTGTAACAACTATACTATCGCATGAATAAGTGATATTAGAGGCTTTATAATTTACTAATTTTAAAATCATTTGACTGCCAGCTTTTTTTAGTGGACCAGTTATTCTAACAATCCATTTACCGTTTCTAACTTTACCATCACCAAAAGATGCAGCACAACTTGAGGCAGCGTTAAGGTCTAATTCATAAATAGGTTGCTTTTTATATTTTAAAGAATCAATGCCAAATGAAGGGCCTTTAAGTAATGTATCTGCCATTGGAAATACGTTACCTGCTGCAGTTGTAAAACTACTTGTGGCATTAAGCCATTTTAAAGTATCACAAGCAGCAACGACAGATGACGAAAGCCTATCATTTGCACCCATACCTTTTGTATTGATGGCATGATTATTAACAGCTGGTACAATGGATGCGTACTCTTGGTCAGCAACAGCATTATCAACCGCAGATTGGGTTTCGTTATCCACCTCGGTGGTTTCTTTTTTACGGCAACTTACAAAAATTAATGTAGTGCTAAAAGTTAAAGCTAAAACAATGTTAAGCGATTTTTTCATATTGCTAATTTTTTTATTTATACAAATATAATTAATTTTTTTAAATTCCAATACCTACTATTAAAACATCGTCAACTTGTTCGTGATTAA
>Ga0163144_10009633_pt1 | contig 20719 bp, 19 predicted proteins | sample OliLak19BULKMAT1_FD_123175 | JGI IMG/M metagenome (GOLD analysis project Ga0163144, IMG submission 123175) | Freshwater microbial mat bacterial communities from Lake Vanda, McMurdo Dry Valleys, Antarctica - Oligotrophic Lake LV.19.BULKMAT1 | ecosystem: Environmental > Aquatic > Freshwater >... | reverse complement strand
GCCGTCCTCAAAATCGCCCCCAAGGGGATGTACCCGCTCACCGTCCCGCAGCAGCCCACTGACTTTAAGCCCCCCACCGTAGGCCCCAACCGCCAGCCCCTCTCCCAAGGCCCTTGGCTCACGGATTGGAGCGGCCCTCCCGTCAACGCCAACTACCTCGCCAACGGCTATGCCACCGTCCAGGGCGGCCGCTTGGCTTTGTTTGGTTGGCTCTATGACGTCACGCAGAAGGATATCCAGAACGCGCAAGTCTTCGGCAAAGTCTACTTCGGCACGCTCGACGAAGCCGGCGCCAAGAAGGTCGCCCTCGAGTTCGCCGCCGATATTCTGGCCCGCTTCGGCGGCAAGAGCCTCGCCGGTTCGCGCGTCTTCTTCGTCTCCAGCCGTTCGGGCGCCAAAGAGATCTGGAGCATGGACTATGACGGCGCCAACCAGGCCCAAATGACCCGTTATGGCAGCACCTGCATCTCACCCGCCATTTCCAAGGACAATGCGAAGATCGCCTTCACCCGCATCGGGGCAGGGAACCCCGCCATCATGGTCCACACCACCGATTCGGGCCGCAAGCTCAACTTCTCGAACCCCATCGCCACCATGAACGCCACCCCGGACTTCACGCCCGACGGTAGCCAGATCGTTTTCTCCTCCACCCTCGGCGGCTCCCCCGCCAACCTCTACGTCGCCGGCGCTGACGGTGGCGGCATCCGCCGTCTCACCTCTGTCAAATCCATTGAGGTGGAACCCAAGGTCAATCCCAAAAACGGTACGGAGATCGTCTTCATCTCCGGCCGGTCCGGCAAAGCCCAACTCTACCGCATGAACCTCGACGGTACCGACGTCGAGCGCCTCACCGATGGCCGCGGCGAAGCCTCTAACCCCACCTGGCACCCCGATGGGCAGTTCGTCGCCTTCGCCTGGACCGCCGGCCTCGAACCCGGCAATTGGTCGATCTTTGTCATGGACGTCGCGTCCAAAAAATACGTCCAGTTAACCAGCGGCGTTCGCAGCGAGAATCCCGCTTGGGGGCCCGATGGCCGTCATCTGGTTTTCTCCCGCACCGTCGGCCGGCAGGTACAGATCTATTCGATCCTGGCCGATGGTAGCCAATTGAAGCAGTTGACCTTCGATGGCTCGAACGAAAAGCCGGCTTGGACGCATTAATTTGAAACTTTTCACGCAAGTAGTTAACAACGGCCCCTCACTTGGGTAAAGATAAGAGAATGAACACCTGGAGCGAGATCGAAAGTCCTCCGGGGGGAAACGAGAACAGAGATGAAACTGAAAAACACGATTCGCATGACCCAGATGGCCGGCTTAGTTCTGGCAGTAATGATCGCGGGGACGGGTTGTAAGAAGAAGATCGCCGCCGCTCCGCCAACGCCCGCTCCTACGCCGGCGCCGATCGTCGAGGCCGCCAAGGCCAAGCCGGTGATCTCCTTCACCGCCGATCCCACCTCCATCGTTCGCGGCGATGCCGTAACGCTGCGCTGGGACGTCCAGAATTCAGACGCCGTCACCATTGAGCCGGGCGTGGGCACCGTCGCCGCCAAAGGTAGCCGTCAGGTCTACCCCACCACCAATGCCACCTACACTCTCCGCGCCTCCGGCCCTGGTGGCTCGGAATCGGCCCGCGCCACCGTCTCCGTCTCCGCCCCCACCGAAGCGCCCAAGCCAGCACCTTCAAACGTCAGCGAGGATGCCATTAGCCTGCTCGAACGCACGGTGAAAGACGCCTTCTTTGGCTACGACTCCTCCGACATCCGCGAAGACGCCCGCGCCACCTTGCAGCGCAACTCGGATGGCTTGAAGGAGCTCTTCGGAAAGTTCGCCAGCACCAACGTCATCGTCGAAGGCCACTGCGACGACCGCGGCTCCGCCGAATACAACCTCGGCCTGGGCGAAAAGCGCGCCAACGCCGCCCGCGAGTTCCTCGTCAACCTGGGCGTCCCCGGCGACAAGCTCAAGTCCGTCACCTACGGCAAAGAGCGCCAATCCTGCACCGAAGCCACCGAAGATTGCTGGCAAAAGAACCGCCGCGCCCACTTTGCCATGGGCCAATAGTCCTTTCACGGCAAACTTGATTCATTGATTCAACAACTTGCCCAACTTTCCTGGTCAACCCGGGTTACACTGGAATCAGTAGGACAGGCCTCCCAGCCTGTCCTATTTTCGTTTGGCGCGCTGGTCGGCCGGTACGCTTCACTTACGCTCAGGCTCGCCCCAATAGAATCAATAACTCCCGGGTTCGTTTCGTCAACTGCGTGCGCCGCCACGCCCACCCGCATTACACTAGAAGGAAACATGCCAGAATTACGCACTCTCGGAAATAGCGATCTCAAACTCACCGCCATCGGCGTCGGAGCCTGGGCCATCGGGGGCGGGGGCTGGGCGTTCGCCTGGGGTAAACAGGACGACAATGAGTCCGTCGAGGCTATCCAAGCCATGATCGCTAAAGGCGTCAACTGGATCGACACGGCCCCCGTCTACGGCTTCGGCCACTCCGAAGAGATTGTCGGCCGCGCCGTCAAAGGCATGAGCGAAAAGCCCTACCTCTTCACCAAATGTGCGCGCCGCTGGAACGACCAGGGCGAGATCCTCAAGGTCCTCAAACGCGATTCCGTCATCGAAGAGTGCGAGAACAGTCTGAAGCGCCTGGGTGTCGACACCATTGACCTTTACCAGATGCACTGGCCCGAACCCGACGCCGACGTCGAGGAAGGCTGGGGCGCTATGGCCGACCTCCAAAAACAAGGCAAAGTCCGCTGGATCGGCGTCTCCAATTTCTCCGTCGCGCAACTCAAGCGCGCCCAGGCGATCGCCCCCGTTACCTCTCTCCAGCCGCCCTATTCGATGATCACCGCCGATGTCGGCACAGAGATCCTTCCCTATTGCCATGCCCACCACATCGGCACCATCGTCTACTCGCCGATGAAGGCCGGCCTGCTTACCGGAGCCATGACTAAGGAGCGCGCCGAAAACCTCCCCGCCGACGACTGGCGCCGCCGCAATCCCTCCTTTCAGGAGCCCGAACTCTCCCGCAACCTCGCCTTGGTCGAGTTACTCCGCGAAATCGGCGCCGCTCACGGCCGTAGCCCCGGCGAAGTCGCTGTCGCGTGGGCGCTTCACCATCCCGCCGTTACCGCAGCCATCGTCGGCGTTCGCAGCGCCCAGCAAGTCGACGGCGTCATCGGCGCGCTCGTTTTCCGCCTCTCCGATCGTGAATTCACCCTGATCGAGCATTATCGCCTCGCCAACGGGATCTAACATGCTCGCCGCAATATTTCTGTTGGCCACCGCCGCCGACTTCGACTTACTCATCCGCAACGCCCACGTCATCGACGGTACCGGCAATCCCTGGTATCGCGCCGATGTCGGCGTCAAGGACGGCCGCATCGCCGCCATTGGTTCGTTGACGGCTAAGTCTGCCACCCGCACCGTCGACGCCGCTGGCAAAACGTTAACGCCTGGATTCATCGATTCTCATACTCACGTCGAAGGTGGCATCGACAACAATCCTCGCGCCGATAACTTCCTCCGTGACGGAGTTACTACCGTAATCACCGGTAACTGCGGCGGCTCCGAGTTAGACTTGGGCGCTTGGTTCAAGAAACTCGACGCTGCCGGCTTGGGCATTAACGTCGCCTCGCTGGTCGGCCACAATACGGTCCGCATTTCCGTCATGGGCCGGGGCAAGGAGACGGCCACTCCCGAGCAGTTAACCCGCATGGAAGGCCTGATGGAGAAAGCCATGCGCGACGGCGCGGTGGGCTTCTCCACCGGGCTCGAGTATGTCCCCGGCACTTACGTTGACCCTTCTGAAATCATCCGCCTCGCCAAAGTCGTCGCCGGCCACCAAGGGGTTTACTCCTCGCACATGCGCGACGAAGGCGCCCACGTCCTCGACGGCATGAACGAAATCATCCGCGTCGGCCGCGAAGCCCGGATTCGCGTCCAGATCTCGCACTTAAAACAAGACACCAAGAAACACTGGGGCGCCAGCGTCAAGATGATCGAGTTACTCGAGACCAGCCGCCAAAGCGGGATCGATGTCACGGTAGACCAATATCCCTATACCCGCTCCGGCACCAGCCTCAGCATTCGCATTCCCGCCTGGGCCCAAGCCGGTGGTGGCAAAGCCATCGGCGAACGTATTCGCGCCCCGCAAACTCGAGCCCAAATTAAGAAAGAAATGCTCGAGATGTTACGCGGCCGCGGACTTACGGATTATTCTTACGCCACCATCGCCAGTTACTCCGCGCATAAAGAGTGGGAGGGCAAAACGCTCAGCGAAGTGAACCGCCTTCGAAGCGGCGCTCCCAACGCCGAAGCCGAAGCCGACTTAGTCCTCGATATCCTCGCCGACTCTGACCCGTCCATGGTTTACCACGTCATGAGCGACGACGACGTCGACCGTATTCTCCGCTACCCCTTCACCGCCGTGGCCAGCGACGGCGGCGTCCGTGAGCTCGGCGTCGGCAATCCCCATCCCCGCAGTTATGGCACCAACGCCCGGATCCTGGCTACTTACGTCCGCGACCGCAAAGTCATCCCCCTCGAAGACGCCATCCGCCGCATGACCTCGCTCCCCGCCCGCACCTTTGGCTTCCGCGACCGCGGCCTCGTCCAAGTGGGTCTCGCCGCCGACTTAGTCCTCTTCGACCCCGCCCGCATCAAAGACCTTTCCACCTTCGCTGCTCCGCACGCCTACAGCGAAGGCTTCGAACTCGTCGTCGTCAACGGCGTTCCCGTCCTTGAGCGCGACCAACTTACTAACCAACGGCCTGGCCGTGCCTTACGTCACTCTGAATGATCCAATTACAAAACGCCGGCAAGCGCTACGCCCACAAAGTCCTCTTCGAAAACCTCGACTGGATGATTACCGCCCAGGACCGTATTGGCCTTGTGGGCGCCAACGGCACCGGTAAGTCGACTCTACTCAAAATCATCGGCGGCCTCGAAACCCTCGATAACGGCGAGCTCAACTTACAAAAGGGCATCCGCATCGGCTACCTCCCGCAGGACGGCCTTTCGATGCAAGGCCGCACCGTCTTCGAAGAATGCATGACCGTCTTCGATACCCTGCGCGACCTCGAACTGGAACAAGAGCAGTTACTCCACCGCATGTCCGACGTCGACCCGGCCAGCGACGAATACTCCGAGATCGCCGAACGCTACGAGAGCATCGATAGTATCTTCCGCCACTCCGGCGGCTACTCGCTCGACTCCCAGGTCGGCGCCGTACTTACGGGCCTCGGCTTCAACAAAGAGGATTGGTCCCGTCAGACCGAGGAGTTCTCCGGCGGCTGGCAAATGCGCATCGCGCTGGGTAAGTTACTCCTCGAGAAGCCCAATATTCTCCTTCTCGACGAGCCCACCAACCACCTGGACCTCGAAGCCCGCAACTGGCTCGAAGAGTATCTCGCCAATTACCCCAACGCCGTCGTCCTAATCTCGCACGACCGCTTCTTCCTCGACGCCACCGTCAAGCGCATCGCCGAGATCTGGAATAAGCGCGTTACCATTTACGTCGGCAATTACTCCAAATACACTACGCTCAAAGACGAGCGACTCATCCAGCTGAAAGCTTCTTACAAGAACCAGAAGGACCGCATCGAGCAACTCGAATCCTTCATCAACCGCTTCCGCGCCCAGGCTACCAAAGCGAAGCAAGTCCAAAGCCGCATCAAGGAACTCGAGAAGATCGAGCGCATTGAGATCCCGGACGAAGAGCAAGCCATCCACTTCTCCTTCCCACAACCAAAGTCCAGTGGCCGAGTGGTGGTGGAAGTGAACGATGTGGCCAAGCGTTACGGCGCCAAGACCGTCTTCTCCAAAGCCCGCTTCAACATTGAGCGCGGCGACCGCATCGCGCTCGTCGGCGTCAACGGGGCAGGGAAGTCCACCATGATCCGGCTCCTATCTGGCGTTGAAACTCCCTCCGAAGGTGAGCTCAAGTTGGGTCACAACGTCGAAGTTGATTACTTTGCGCAGGACCAATACAAAGCCCTTAACCCCGAATCCCGCTTACTCGACGACTTACAAGAAGCCTCCCCGCGCAAGACCATGACCGAGTTACGTTCCTTACTCGGCTGCTTCCTCTTCTCAGAAGACGACGTCTTCAAGCGCATCCAAGTCCTCTCGGGTGGCGAGCGCAACCGCTACGCTTTAGCCAAGATGCTGCTGCAGCCCTCGAACTTCATCCTTCTCGATGAGCCCACCAACCACTTGGACATGCGCGCCAAGGACGTTCTGCTCGAGTCCCTGCGCGAATATTCCGGCACCGTGGTCTTTGTTTCCCACGACCGTTACTTCATCGACCAACTGGCCACCAGCGTCATCGAGATCGGCGGCGGCGAAGTAGTTAATTTCCCCGGTAATTACGAAGATTATCTCTGGCGGAAGAACCGCGATGCCACGGCGCCGCCGCCCACGGTAAGTGCTCCGGTAGTTACTGAAACCACATCCGCGGCGCTGGACAACAAGCAGCGACTGAACCCGCAGGCCTTGAAGAAACTCGAGAACCGCGCCTCGTCTCTTGAAGCGAAAATCGGCTCGCTTGAGGACGAAATTGCCGAGTTCGAACGGCAGTTAGCCAACTTCGTCAGCGTCGAAGAAACTCAGCGCGTCAGCCAGGAGTTACAGGTCCGGCGCGAGAAACTGGCCCCGCTCGAAGCCGAATGGGCCGACCTTGTCGAGTCAATCGAAGCCTCCCGATAGGGCACAATGAAGGGAGTGCCCCCTCCCTCTATTGTTGAAGTCCGCGCTCTCAAACGCCGCATTGATACTGGAAGCCATACCGTCGAGATCCTGAAAGGCCTCGACTTTACCGTCCCCACCGGCCAATTCGTCGCCATCATGGGCGCCTCCGGCAGTGGCAAAAGCACCCTGCTGGGCTTGCTGGCCGGCCTCGATACGGCTTCCGAAGGCGCCATCGTGCTCGACGGCGTCGACATCACGAACCTCGCTGAAGATGCCCTGGCCCAAGTCCGTGGCCGCAAGATCGGCTTCGTCTTCCAGAGCTACCAACTGATCCCGACGCTCACCGCCGAAGAGAATGTCCTGCTGCCCCACGAACTCGCCGGCGGCGATGCCCAAGGGGTCACGCGGGCCCGCGAACTCCTCGAACGCGTCGGCCTCGGCGCCCGCATGGACCATTACCCGGTCCAGCTTTCGGGTGGCGAGCAGCAGCGCGTCGCCCTGGCCCGCGCCTTCATGACTCGTCCGCCCATCCTGATGGCCGATGAGCCCACCGGCAATCTCGACACCGTAAACGGCCGCCAGATCCTCGACCTGCTGCTGGAGATGAATCAGCGCGAACACACCACTTTGGTGCTGGTCACCCACGACCACGAACTCGCCGCCTACGCCGACCGCATCATCACCCTGCGCGACGGTCTCATCGTCTCGGACGTCATGAAGGTGGCCGCGTAATGCCCCGCCTCTCCTGGAAGACGGCCGCCAAGATCGCCTGGCGCGAGGGCCGCGCTTCGAGCGTTAAGTTCTTCTTCGTCATTCTCGCCGTGGCGGCCGGTGTCGGCGCATTAACCGGTGTCCGCGGCTTCGCGGCCTCCTTCAAGCAACTGTTGCTCAAAGAAGCTCGCACCTTGATGGCCGCTGATGTGTCGGTGCGCCAGTTCCTCCTGCCGAACGCCGAGCAGCAGGCCAAGCTCGCCGAGTTCGAAAAACAAGGCATTCTGCGGACCTGGATTACCGAAACCGTCACCATGGCCGCCACCGAGCGCATGCCGGACCCGCTGCTCGTCTCCGTCAAGGCGGTTGACCCGTCCGAGTATCCCTTCTACGGCGAAGTGGTCCTGAAGCCCGCCGGACTTCTGGCCGCCGTGCTGACCGCCGATCAGGTCGCCGTCAGCGAAGACCTGCTGCTGCGCCTCCAAATGAAGCTCGGCGACACCATCAAAGTGGGTGGCATCGACTTTCGTGCCGCGGCCATTGTCGAGAAAGAGCCGGATCGCATGGCCGGCAGCCTGAATGTCGGCCCGCGCTTGATGATGTCGCGCGCGGGGCTGGAACGCACTAACCTGCTGCGCTTCGGCAGCCGCGCCGCCCAGCGCTTGCTGTTCAAGCTGCCGCCTGAAGTGAAGGGTCCGCCGGATGCGGTGAACGCGGCCAAGGTCGAGAAGATCCGGCTGGAGTTAAAGTCGACTTTCCCCGAAGCCATGGTGATCGACTTCCGCGAGACTCATCCGCTGATCACGCGCGGACTCACGCGCTCGACCACGTTCTTGAGTTTGGTCAGCCTGATAGCCTTGATCGTCGGCGCCATTGGCGTCGCCATGGCAATCCACTCGCACGTCCAGCAACGGCTCGATTCGATCGCCATCATGAAGTGCCTGGGCGCCAATAGCACGCAGGTGATGCGCATTTATCTCTTGCAGACCTTGGCCTTGGGGCTGCTGGGTGGCCTGCTGGGCGTCCTCTTTGGCGCACTCATCCAGGCCGCCTTCCCGCTCCTGATCGCCCGTTATTTCCAGATCGCGCCGGACTTTCGGATCGACCCCAGCAGCGTCGCCCAAGGCATCCTGATCGGCCTGTTGGCCACCGTGCTCTTTACGGCCGTGCCCCTGCTCGCCGTGCGTCACATCCGGCCGATTCTCATCCTGCGCCGCGATATGAGCGAGACGCGCTTGCCCTGGCGCGAACGCTTGCGGCGGCAATGGCCCGCCTTGCTGGCCGGAGTGCTCATCCTGCTCGGCATGGCCGGTATCGCCGGTTGGCTGGCCGAAGGCAATTGGCGCGATTCAGCCCGGCTGGGCCTTTTCTTCGTGGGCGGTTTGGCCTTCAGCCTTCTGCTGTTGAGCGGCGCCGCCTGGCTGCTGCTATGGCTGTTGCGCCGCTTCCAGCAGCACGTGCCGTTCTGGTTCCCATCGGCCTTGCGCCATGGCATCGCCAATCTCTACCGGCCCGGCAACCAGGCCGGCGCCGTCCTGGTGGCCTTGGGCGTGGGGGTGATGTTCACGCTCACCGTCTACTTGGTGCAACAGCAGATGATCGGCCAACTCGCGGCCAGCGCGCCGCCCGGCATGCCGAACGTCTTTCTGATCGACATTCAGGATAGCCAGAAGGACGCGTTGGTGAAGCTGCTGAAGGCACAGCAGGGCGTCACCAGGGAGCCGGAGATCGTGCCGGCGGTGGCGATTCGCCTGAAGACCGTGAATGGCAAGGCTCTCGACCAGCTCGAACTCAAGGGTTTCGAGCGGCGCTTCCTTCAAACGCGGACCGTCACCTGGTACGACACCAAGCCGGATTTCGTCGAAATGGTGAGCGGCAACTGGCTCGCCGGGCCGAACGACGTCCTGATTAACGAGGACGCGGCCAAAGCCTTAAAGGCCAAGCGTGGCACGGCGCTGCAGTTCGACGCCTATGGCCGCACGATCAATGTGCAGGTGGTGGGCACGTTCAAGATCGAACAAGTGCGCATGGGTTCGGGCGTCGAATTTATCTTCCGGAAAGACCAGCTAGCCGGATTACCCTTGAATTACTTTGGCGGCGTGCGGGTAAAGACCAGTCAGGTGGCGGCTTTGCAGCGGGCCAGTTACCGGCAATTTCCCACGATAAGCGTGATCAATGTGGCCGATGTGCTGGACATCATTCAAGAGGTGGTGGACCAAATTGCGGTGGTCGTCAGGTTTATTTCGGGTTTTGCGATTGTGGCGGGCATCATTATTCTGGCTTCGTCGATAGCCGGCACGCGTTTCCGGCGGATCCGGGAAGTGGCAATTCTGAAGACGCTTGGCGGTACGCGCCGGCGGATTGCGGCGATCTTCTCGGTGGAGTTTCTGGTGCTCGGAGCGCTGGCAGGGCTCTTGGGCGGGGGTTTGGCGACGGGATTCTCTTATTTACTGATGTCACGTTTCTTTGAGGCGGAGTTGGGTGCCAGCTTGTTACCCGTCATAGTGGCCATTGTCGGCTCGGCATTGATTGCCAATGTCGCTGGATGGCTGGCGAGTTCCCGGATTTTGGCCCAACGTCCTTTGCGCATATTGCGGGACGAATAGGTCCCTTAATATCGATATACTATTGTCCTGATGTCTACATTGCCTGCGCCGACCGCGACCCCTTCCGTGGTGGTTTTTGGGGCCGCCTGGAACCGTTCCACTCGGCTCCTTACGGCGCTATTCTTGCTTTGCGGCTTGGCGATTTTGGCGTGTAGCTATTCAGGTCCGCCACCATCCTTCGTCTTTTACCTGACCGCGGCGGCGCTGGGGATGGCGGTGGGGCTGGCCTTTCGGTTCGCGCCCGTGGGGTACCGGGTGGACGAGGCGGGCATTGTGATTCTGCGGCGAGCCGGGGAGAAGCGGTTAGCGCTCGGTTCGCTGCGGTCCGCGCGGCTGGTGGAGCCGTCCGAGTTGGCTCGAGTCACTTGGCGTTGGCCGGCCGTGGGCGGGTTGTTCGGCTTCTGGGGTTGGTTCGAGACTCCCGCGTTGGGTCGGCATCTCTGGTATGCGTCCCGGGACGAAAATCTGGTGCTGGTGCAGGCGTCCGAGGGGCCGATCGTGCTATCGCCCCATGACCCGCCCCTTTTTGTACGGGAAGTAAATCAACGCGTACGCGAGTCGGCGCGCATCTCCTAAGCTAGAGCTATGTCCGATGCAATTCTGATTGTTTCTTTCGGTGGGCCGGATGGCCACGATGACGTGATGCCGTTTTTGGAGAATGTGCTGCGTGGCCGCAATGTGCCGCGTGAGCGCATGCTCGAGGTCGCGGAGCACTATCATCACTTCGACGGCAAGAGCCCGATTAACGACCAAAACCGGGAGTTGATTGCCGCTTTGCAAGCGCTGCTCGATCGCGAAGGGCCGCATTTGCCCATTTACTGGGGCAATCGCAACTGGCATCCCATGCTGCCCGATACTTTTGCTCGCATGAAGCAGGATGGCGTGACGCGGGCGATCTGCTTCGTTACTTCGGCCTATAGTTCCTACTCCGGTTGCCGGCAGTATCGCGAGAACTTGATGGCGGCCAATCCGGGTGAGATTGAGACCCTGAAGCTGCGTGTCTTTTACAATCACCCAGGATTTATCGAACCGATGGTAGAAAGCACCAAGGCCGCTTTGGCCGCGGCACCGGGTGCGACTTTGTTGTTCACCGCCCATAGCGTGCCCATGTCGATGGCCGATACTTCCGACTACGTGAAGCAGTTGGCAGAAGCCGCGCGGTTGGTGGCCGAAGGCGCCGGGTGCGACAACTACCGGTTGGTGTACCAGAGCCGCAGTGGCCCACCGACGCAACCTTGGCTCGAGCCCGATATCTGCGATGCGATTGAGGAAGCGGCGGCGGCGGGCGCGAAGCACGTGGTGGTGATGCCGGTGGGCTTTATCTCCGATCATCTCGAAGTGTTGTACGACCTCGACACCGAAGCGCGCGACAAGGCCGCGCACTTGGGGGTCGGCTTTACGCGTGTGGCGAGCGTCGGCACCGATCCGCGCTTCATCGCTATGGTCCGGGAGTTGATCCTGGAACGGCTCGATCCGGCAACGCCGAAGCGGGCCTGCGGCCTGTACGGACCCAATCATGACGTCTGCCCGGTCGATTGCTGCCCGGCTCCGGCGCGCCCGGCGGCACGGCCGAATGCAGAAGGCAGACCCCAGCCGTAGGCCAAGGACTGCCAGTGTGTTTTGCCGTATTACTTAGTGCTTAGTGCTTGAAGCCGCGGCCGCCGTGCATCATCGAATCGCCGGTGGAGCCAGCGGGAGCGTTGAGCAAGCCGGACATACGAGCTTCGCGAATGGCTTCCTGCAAGGAGGCCGCGTCTTCGAGCGCCTTCAACTTGGCCTTTTGGGCTTCGGTGAGAATGGCCATCGATTTATCGCGGATCTGCGTCTGCGTCGAGCGATTCTGTTCGCGGGACTGCTTCATCTCGGTCATCAACCGGCCGACCGTGTTCGAGTCCGGGTTGGCTTTGTTCATTTCGGCGCGCAGATCGCGGGCCTTCTGGGCATTCTCTTTCATGGCGGGCTTGGCCAGGTCAAAGCCGTCAGTACGCGCCTGGCGCAGGCCAGCCACTTGGGTGTCGGTGAGGCCAAGGTAGGTTTTGAGGGATTCAAAGTTTGCCCCTCTGGCACGGCCAACTCGCTCAGGTCCGCCGGGGCCACGATGGTGCGGACCCTGGGCGATGGCGAGGGTGGCAATGCCGAGCAGGCCGGCCAGGGCTGCGATCCAGAATTTCTTGGTCATGGAAGTCAATCTCCTAATCGTTTTCTTAGGGCTGCTCAAAGCCTCTTCTGCTTACTTAAACGCGGATTGAACGCGAAAGTTGTTTAAGAAATGTGAACGGCCCGCAGGCGGAGGCGAAGGGGATTGAGTTATAGCTCGGCAACTCGCCGAATCCCTGGAATTTCGCCGCTGGTAAGATCCTGGTGGAGCTCTTTGAGATGTTCCTGAAGGTCCTCGAAGCTGTCACCTTGCGTGAGATGGTCGGGGAACTCATCGAAGTACCCGAGCCATTGGTCGCCGTCTTTCCAGTAAACGTAACGGGCCGTCATGCTTCTAGTCAAAAGCGGGCCGTCTAGAAGTCCGAGCGCATGCGCAGCAGGCTCAGGAACTCATCCCGGGTGGACTTGTTGGAGCGGAACTCACCCAACATGGCGCTGGTGGTGGTGCTGGAACATTGCTTCTCCACGCCGCGCATCATCATGCAGAAGTGCTTGCCTTCGGCGATGACGCCGACGCCGCGAGCTTCGAGAACTTCGAGGAGGGTCTCGGCAACTTGGTGGGTCAAGCGTTCCTGCACTTGCAGGCGGCGGGCGAACATGTCGACGATGCGGGGAATCTTGCTTAAGCCGATGATCTTCTTGTTCGGCAAATAAGCGACATGGATGCGGCCGTTGAACGGCAGCATGTGGTGCTCGCAGAGGCTGAAGAACTCGATATCGCGGACGATGACCATCTCATCGACTTCGGCTTCGAAGAGCGCGCCGTTGACGATCTGCTTCAGGTTCGCCTGGTAACCGCGGGTGAGGAAGCGCATAGCTTTCGCGGCGCGGTCGGGGGTTTTCAAGAGCCCTTCGCGCTGCGGATTTTCGCCCAGAAGTTCGAGCATGCCGTGAACGTGAGTGGCCATCGGATCCACCGGCTCAACTGCCAGGTGGACGCCGTTCGAGTTACTCTTTTTCATCTCGGTGGGGGTCATTGGATTTCCTTGCTGACTTCAAAAATATTATTCCGGGTCTCCCAGATTCGTACCCGGTCGAGCACTGGCCATTGTTGCGGCCAACCTGCCTCGAGACGCGCGTGAATGACGGCGGAGACGACTTCGGTGGTGGGCACGAGGCCCGCTAATTCCGGCACCTGTTCATTTAGATTCCGGTGATCGTAGCGCGAGACTATTTCCTGTGTAACGAATTCATCGAGCGCGGGCAAATCGTGCACGCGGCCAGTAACCGGGTCGACAGTTCCGCGCACCGTCACTTCGAGCACGTAGTTATGGCCGTGCCCGTAGGGGTTGTTGCATTTGCCGTAGGTGGCGTCGTTCTGGGCTTCGGTCAATTCATCGGAGTGTAACCGGTGCGAGGCGGAGAAGCGATAGCGGCGCGTGAGCCTCATGCTGACTCTCCCGCATATTCAACGTAGAGGTCTTCGGTTTCGTACAGACGGACCAGGTCGAGCGTGCCATTGGCGCCGGTGAAGTGCGGCGCAAGACGGCGCCAGATTTCGAGAGCCATGTTCTCGGTGGTCGGCACGACTTTGTCGAAGGGCGGCACTTCGTAGTTGAGATGGCGATGGTCGAATGGCGTCACCACCTCCTGGTTCAAGATCTCTTTCACTTCCTTCAAGTCGACGATCATGCCGGTGACCGGATCGGGCTCGCCGGCGATCGTCACTTCGAGCGCATAGTTGTGTCCGTGCCCGTGCGGATTGGCCGCGGCGCCGTAAAGCGCATGGTTTTCGGCCTCCGTCCGGCCGGGAAGGGCGCACACGTGGGAGGAAGAGAATTCAATGCGCCGGGTGATTTTCATAGTTTCCTTCTTATAGATGCCCAAAACGGGTTCCGCGATACCGTAAAATAGCAACTGGATGGCTAACACCAAACTCGATCTCCGCCCGCCGCTCGCCGCGATCCTCATCTTGTTGCTGGGCCTAGGCTTCGTCATCTACGATACGCTGCGCGAGAAGGTGACGCAGGTGGGCGACACGGCGCCGGACTTTGCGATCACCACCGAAAGCGGCAAAAAACTCACGCGTGCCGATTTCGGGGGCAAGATCCTGATGCTGAACTTCTGGGCCACCTGGTGCCCGCCTTGTATCGAAGAGACGCCGCGGTTGAACGTGCTGCAGGAAGAACTGGCCAAGGACGGTGTCGTCATATTGGGCATTAGCGTCGACAAAAACGAGAAGCCGTATAAGAAGTTTTTGGAGCGAATGCGCGTGAAGTTTGCCACCTCTCGCGACCCCGAGGCGCGCATCAGCGCCAGTTATGGCACCTTCAAGTTCCCGGAGACTTACATTATCAACTCGTCCGGCAAGGTGCTGGCCAAGTACGAAGGCGAGCCTTCCAGCACCTGGCTTGACCCCAAGGTGCTGGAGCAGATTCGGAGCATGAAATGATCGCGGCCACTGTCCGATCTGAGATTCACAACCTGTTGGGCGCGCGTGGTTACCTGGACCAAAGCGCGGACTTGAGCCTGTACGAATACGACGGCAGCATCGACAAGGCCAAGCCCGAGGTGGTGGTGTTTCCGAAGAACACGGAGCAGGTGTCGGCGCTGGTGAAGCTGGCGTTCGCGAATAACCTGGCCATTGTCGGTCGCGGCGCGGGCACGGGCCTTTCGGGTGGCGTGATTGCGCGGGCCGGCGGCATTATGATTTCGTTCGCGCGCATGAATCGCATCCTCGAAATCGACCTTGCCAACGAGCGCATGCTGGTGGAGCCGGGCGTCGTGAACCTGGATGTGACGCTGGCCGTGCAGCGCGACGGCTACTACTTCGCGCCGGACCCTTCCAGCCAACGCGCCTGCACCATTGGCGGCAATGTCGCTGAGAACGCCGGAGGCCCGCACACGCTGGTTTATGGCGTGACAACCAACCACGTGCTGGGCCTGGAAGTAGTGCTGCCCGATGGCACCATCACCGAAATCGGCGGCCCGGAGAGCGATCTGCCGGGCTATGACCTGACCGGGTTGCTGACCGGCAGCGAAGGTACTATGGTGCTGGTGACCAAAGCCTGGTTGCGCTTGATGCGCACGGCCGAGACGGTGAAGACGATGCTCGCCATCTACGAGACCACCGATGCGGCGGCGAATACGGTGGCCGAGATTACGGCCAAGCAAATCACTCCGGCGGCGCTCGAGATGCTGGATGGGCCGATGTTGCGGATGGTGGAAGAGGCGACGCACGCCGGCTATCCGATGGACGCGCAGGCAGTGCTGCTGATTGAGATTGAGGGCGTAACCGAGTCGGTGGAGAGTCAACTGGAGCCGATTCGCGCGACCTGTCTGGCTTCCGGCGCGCGGGAGGTGCGCTTGGCGAAGTCAGCCGAAGAGCGCGATTTGCTGTGGAAGGGCCGGAAGAATGCCTTTGGGGCGATTGGCCGCGTGAGCCCCTTCTACTATGTGCAGGACGGCGTGGTGCCGCGCACGCAGATTGCGCCCACTTTGCGGCGGATCGGCGAGATTAGCCGCGAGTTTGGCGTGCAGATTAGTAACATCTTCCACGCCGGCGACGGCAACATGCACCCGATTATTCTCTTTGACGCCCGCAAGCCCGGCGAAGTACAAAAGGCCGTGGCGGCGGGCGAGGCGATTCTGGCTTACTGCATTGAAGTGGGTGGATCGATTACGGGCGAGCACGGCGTGGGCATGGAGAAGATGGAGTTAATGACTAAGCTATTCTCAGAAGATACGCTCGACATGATCGCCAACTTCAAGCGGCTGTTTGATCCGCAATGCCGGTTGAATCCCGGGAAGTTACTACCGACGGGCAAGGGTTGTATGGAGATCCACCATGCCCACGCCACGCCGACGGCGACTTACTGATATCGTCTAACCCACCCAACTGCGTTTCTCGCGCCGCGACGGGGCCACCGTCGCCGTGGTGCTGCCAACGCCCTCGACATGTCCGCGCACCCGGTCGCCAGGCTGAATGCGGGCGCCTTTCGGACAGCCTGTTGAGAGCAGGTCGCCAGGATGCAGCGTCATATAGTCGCTGTGGAAGCGCACCAGCTCATAAGGCCGCGTGTGCATGTTGGCCACGACATCGCTCGAGAATACCTGCCCGTTGTGATCGGTATTCACGATAAGGGCATCCACGTCGGCCACTTCGTCGCGCGTTACGACCACTGGCCCAAAGCTGAAGAACGTGTCGAAGCTCTTGGCCCGCGTCAAATAGCGCGGATTCTTTCGGAGCACGTCGAGCGCGGTCAGGTCGAGCGTGGTCGTATAGCCGAAGATCACGCTGGCCACGTCGCCGGCGTCGAGATAGCGGCAATCCCGGCCGATGATCACGCCGAGTTCGCCTTCGGCATCCACTTCGTTGCTGACGGAGAGGGGCGGCAGTTCGATCTCGCCGCCGGGCTCGAACAGACATGCCGCCGGCTTCATGAAGCTGCCCGGCTCATCCGGCTGTACGGCGTTGATGTCCACCGCGTGGGTCTTGTAATTGAGGCCAATGCACCAGATCTTCGGCGGCACGGGGTAGGGAAGCAGAGGCGTCACTTCACTATAGGGAACCGTCTGCACGCCCTGCGGATTCAACTGCCCGACGGTGTGCGTTTGAATGATCGCCAGCAGGTCATTCGGCACGGCCGTCCCGTGCTTGGCGTTCATCTCGTTTACGGGCGCAATGCCCTCGCTGGTCAAGACGCCCGTATGGATCTCACTGCCGAATCGGAACCGCAAAAGCTTCATCGTTCTTTGACGATAACACCCTGGCCGAGCGCCGACGGAGCTCCGCGCGGCATCTCCGCCGCAACCTAAGTTAACCTGAAAGGACTCGATGGTCTCCGTCCTCAATCTCAGCAAGGTCTACCCGCTGTACGCCCGCCCGGTGGACCGGCTGGTGGAATCGCTGCCCTTTGCCGCCCCACGCCACACGGACTTCGCCGCGCTTACCGACATCAGCTTCGACGTCGCCAATGGCGAGATGATGGCGCTTGTGGGTCCCAATGGCTGCGGCAAGAGTACGCTTTTGCAGATCGTCGCCGGCATCCTGCCGCCAACTCGTGGATTGGTTCGCGTGCAGGGTCGGGTGGCGGCGTTGCTCGAGTTGGGGGCCGGCTTTAACCCCGAATTCACGGGCCGCGAGAATGTCTTCCTGAATGCCGAGTTACTCGGCTTGTCTCGCCCGGCGATTCAGCGCGCGCTGCCGGAGATTGCTGCTTTTGCCGAGATTGGCGCTTTCCTTGACCGGCCTGTGAAGGAGTACTCCACCGGCATGTACGTGCGGCTCGCTTTTGCCACCGCGATCCACGTGGAGCCCGAAGTTCTGATCGTCGACGAAGTGCTGGCCGTGGGCGATGCCCGCTTTGCTAATCGGTGCGTGCGGAAGTTCGACGAGTTAAAGCAAAGGGGAGTGACGATGCTGTTCGTGTCGCATGACCTGGGCTTGGTGAAGCGCTTGGCCGATCGGGCCATCTTTCTGCTGAATGGCCGCGTGCAATACGCCGGCGAGACGAAAGAAGCCATCAATCGCTATGTGGCCCATGTGCACACTGACGATGCGGAGCCGACGCCGGCGGTCGAAAGCGCGGGCCATGGCGATGGGGAGAGCCGCATTACCGACGTCCGGCTGCTGCCGGCGGACAAGGTGGCGAGTGGCGATCGGCTGTCGGTGGAAGCGACCATCCGCTTTCATACGGCCCAAGTGGCGCCCATCTGCGGACTGCTGATTCGCAACCGCCAGGGCATCGATGTTTACGGCACCAACACGCGCGTGGAAGGCGCTTCGCTTGGTCCCGTTGAGGCTGGCGAAACGGTTCTGGTGCGCTTCTCGTTTCCGGCCCAGTTGGCGCGCGGCGAATACACCTTGACCGTCGCCACGCAGCATCCGAACGGCGCCAGCCAGGATTGGCTGGATGACGTGTTAGGCTTTACCATTACCCATACGAAAGACTTGGCGGGAGTGGCTGACTTGGCCGCCAACATTGAGGTGTTTACCCATGCGCGTACAAGAAATTCAAGCCGCTCTGCGTGAGGCGGACCTGGATGGCTGGTTGTTCTATGACCACCATCTGCGCGATCCGCTCGCCTATCGTGTCCTAGGCTTCACCCCGCCTAGGACTCCGAGCCGCCGCTGGTACTATCTGGTGCCTGCGCAGGGTGAGCCGCGCAAGCTGGTGCATTCGATTGAGAGCGGCATGATCGACGCTCTGCCGGGCATGAAGCTCACCTACGCGGGCTGGCAGACGCTTACCGATGGGCTGCGCGAATTGCTGGGCGATTGCCGCAAGGTGGCCATGCAGTATTCGCCCCAGTGCGCCATCCTCACCATTTCCATGGTGGATGCCGGGACGGTGGAGCAAGTGCGGGCCCTCGGCGTCGACGTAGTGACCTCGGCCGACTTGTTGCAGCAGTTCGAAGCCCGCTGGAGTGAGCAGCAATACGCCGGCCATCTCGAAGCCGGGCGTCGCGTCGACGCCATTCGCCGCAGCGCCTTCAAGACCATCCGCGCCGGGATGAGCGAGTACGCCTTGCAGCAGTGGATTCGGCAGGCCTTCGAGCGCGAAGGCTTGGTGACCGACCATGGGCCGATCGTGGCCGTAAACTCGAACGCCTCCGATCCGCACTATGAGCCCAGTGCGGAAAAGACGGCCATCATCAACCCGGGCGATGTGGTGCTGATCGACCTGTGGGCCAAGCTCGCGCACCCTGGCTCGGTCTACTACGACGTCACCTGGACCGGCTACTACGGCGCCACGCCGCCGGACCGCGTGCAGAACGTCTTCAACATTGTCACCGAAGCCCGCCGTGCCGGCAGCGAGGTGGCCAAGCCCGGTTTGCAGGGCTTCCAGATCGACGACGCGGTGCGAGGTGTCATCCAGGCGGCCGGCTTTGGCGATCGTTTCTTCCATCGCACTGGACACTCGATCGGCGAGGACGTGCATGGTGCCGGCGCCAACATGGACAACCTCGAAACGCACGACACGCGCACGTTGATTCCCGGCACGTGCTTCTCGGTAGAGCCCGGCATTTACTTGCCCGAATTCGGCATTCGCTCCGAGGTGAACGTCTACGTCACTGCGACGGGCGCCCAGGTGACGGGCGAGGAGCAAGCTCAGTTGGTGCGTGTCGGATGAGGTGGCTGCCCGGCTGCCTTTGCCTGGTGGGTATGCTGCTAGCGCAAACGCGGGAGGGCAACACGGTGCGGTTCGCGCGCCAGGATGGCGCGGCGGAGATCGAGTGGATTTCTGACAAGAGCTTCCGGGTGGCGCGCCGTTTTGGGGCCAAGCTGACGCCGTCGCCGGCGATCGGCACGGAAGTGAAGTACCAACTGCTCGAGCGCGGGCCGCATTGGCTGCTGAAGACGGAGAGCTTGTCGATCGAAGTGGACCCGGGTGAGTTCCGTCTGCGGATGTTCGATATCGGCCGTAAGGTTTGGCTAACGAGTTGGGAGACCATCGGGGCCGGAAAGCTGGAGCGGGTCTTTCTGCCCGAGGAGCGTATCTATGGGGTGGGTCCGCGGGAAGACTTGCGGCTCGATGCACGAGGGTCGGAGCTTGAGGCGTCGGCGGCGCTGGCGATCTCAAGCCGCGGCTATGGCGTTTTCTTTCCGGGCGGGCCTTATCGCTTCGACCTGACGAAGTCCTTCGCCGTTGCCGGTGGCGCGGCGGACTTAGTGGAGTATGTCTTCTATTTGGGACCGAGGCTCAAAGATATCTACGAACGGCACCTGGACTTAGTACCCCAACGCTGGTTTTTGGCCGGCTTGCACACGCGCGCGGCGAACCCACTGTCGAAAGCGCCGTATGCCAAGGATATTCCGTTGTCCGTGCCTGCCTTAGTGCATGCGAGCCTGGCTGGAGTTACCGTGCCGGCGGTCGATTGCCGGGAGCAGCGTCCGCTTTGGTGCGACTATATGCCGGTGATGCTGGGCGAAGATAGTGCCCTGCGGCGGTCCTTGGAGCCTTATTTGGTGACTTACTTACAGGAAGTGAAGGATCGGGGCTATCCGGTGATCCACCCGATTCCCTTACAGTATCCGGGAGACCTGGAGGCCGGATCGATGGCGGATGCCTTCCTGGTGGGCGATGAGTTACTGCTGGCGCCTGATGCGCCCCGCACGTTGCGGCTGCCGATGGGCACCTGGACCGACCTGCGCACCAATCGCACTTATGCCGGTAAGCAGACCTATCGAATCGAGGGTCCGGGTCTACCGGTATTTGCGAAGAACGGCGCCGTCGTTCCCTTCGCGCGTGAGGGCTATTACGAAGCGCATTACTTCCCGAAGTTAGGCGGCGAATTCTTTCTCTTCGAGAGTGATCTGGCCCAGTGGACCCAGTTACACGCCTCTCCGGCCGGAATCTATCTGCGTCTCGAAACCGAGACTAAAGTCAGCCGCGATTACGAGTGGGTGGTGCACCATGTGGATGAGCCCGTGAGTGTGGAGCCGGCCACGAAGCTGAAATGGCGCTATGACGCGGAGAAACGGAATTTGTACGTCCGGCATCATGCCGAGGCCGGCAGCGACGTGATCGTGAATATACGGTTCACGGGAGAGCCGCTCAATGACTGACTTACACTTGGTTACCAAAGCTGCCCATTACGCG
>Ga0163144_10009631_pt1 | contig 20720 bp, 18 predicted proteins | sample OliLak19BULKMAT1_FD_123175 | JGI IMG/M metagenome (GOLD analysis project Ga0163144, IMG submission 123175) | Freshwater microbial mat bacterial communities from Lake Vanda, McMurdo Dry Valleys, Antarctica - Oligotrophic Lake LV.19.BULKMAT1 | ecosystem: Environmental > Aquatic > Freshwater >... | reverse complement strand
CTTCCCTCATCCCGACCGCAGCTACCGTGCGTGAGCGAATCGGGGAGGCCGACCCGCAGGTCCCGATGGTGCTGTGGCAGGTGCTGTCCACGATCACCGACCCTCGGGCCCGGCGCGGGCGTCGCCACGACCTGGCCACCGTGCTGGTGCTGTCCCTGGCGGCCGTGCTCAGCGGGGCCTGTTGCCTGGCCGCGATCACGGACTGGGTCAACGACAGGCCGCGCTGGTGCTGGGCTCGACTGGGGGTGCACCGCCGGAAGCCGAGGGGGTCAACGATCCGCCGGGTGGCCGTGTCAACTCGACTTGGCCCCACCGTGCCCCGGCTTGAAGTGGCCCCACCTTGCTGCCGTTGGGTGCGGGCGTGGGCGAGTCGGTAGCTGCTGGTCCCGGTCTCGATGATGTTCCCGCCGAAGGTGAGGCGGTCGACGATGGCGGCGCAGAGCCGGGGGTCGGTGAAGGTCTTGGTCCAGTCGCTGAAGCTGTCGTTGCTGGCGATCGCGACGGCGGTTTTCTCCTCGCGTTAGGTCAGGACCTGGAACAGCAGTTCGGCGCCACGCTTGTCGAGTTCCATGTAGCCGAGTTCGTCGAGGCAGAGCAGTTCGACCCGGCCGTAGCGGGCGATGGTCCGCGACAGTTGGCGTTCATCAGCGGCCTCGATGAGTTCGTTGACGAGCTTGGCCGCGAGGACGTAGCGGACCTTGTGAGCGGCTTGGGCGGCGGCGGTCCCCAGGCCGATGAGCAGGTGGCTCTTGCCCGTGCCGCTGTCGCCGATCAGGCAGAGCGGTTGACCTTTGCCGACCCAACCGCAGCCGGCGAGGGTGTTGATGGCGGGTCACCCTGTCGCGGGTGGTGCCCTTGCGGCCGCAGCAACGGCACCACTGGTCCGACTCGACAGTCCGGCAGGACAGCACCGCCCGGTCCGGCTCGAGGCGTTGCCCGAGGACTCGCAGGCCGAGTTCGTCGAGGCGGCAGAACGTGGTCAGGTCAGGGGCAGCAAAGGTAGATCTGGTGGAGTCCCTGTAATGTCGTCTGCCGCTGAGCGAAGTTCGGTTCCCGCCCTCGGCTGAGCCGTTGGGCTACGCCCCGGCCTCACCAACAAACGCAAAATGGCCTGCGCTCACCCCCAGGGGGGGAGCACAGGCCACTCCGTTCAGCGCAGGGCGGCTCAGTCGCGCCGGAACGCGTCCTTAGTGTTCTCGCCAGCCTGCTTGAGGTTGGCCTTCGACTGATCGGTCTTGCCCTCAGCTTCGAGCCGCTCGTTGTCGGTGACCTTGCCGGCGGCCTCCTTGGCCTTGGCCGAGGTTCTCAGCGGAGTTCTTGATCTTGTCGGCTGCACTCATGAGCAATCCTCACGTTGACGGATGGACTCTCGAGAGTTTGCCCGCTGGGGGATCCCCTCGCCAGTCGCTGCTACGACGGCCAGCCCGAGGCGGGCGCGTCGCGGACCGCTGGATAGCTACAAGCGTTCATGCAGCTCAGGGGCTATGTCGGCTCCCCTGGCCACACCTGATGACGCGCGTCTTGACGGTGCCGCCGAACGCTCGTTGACCGGGGTCGAGGCGCGTGCCTGAGCGGTGCCCCAGGCCCGCGGGAAATGAAGGAAAAGTCCTGGTCAGGGCCGGTACGCCCAGCGGTCTCGAAAACCGTTGGGCGGGTCACCACCCGTCTCGTGGGTTCGAATCCCACGCCCTCCGCTGGGGACGACTATGCCGCCCTGGCCAGGCGTCGTCAACGCGCTGGGTGCTGGTATCCACAGGCGTCCGTATCGGGCGATTGCGACGCGCAGGGAGAGCTCAAGGAGGCGCTCTGCTTCGATCCGTGTGTGGGGCCCCGACTCAGCGGGGGATCGGCCGACAGGTCCCCCGCGGAGGACGTCCCCGGTCCGGGCTGGATAAAACGCACGGTCAGCCCGTCGACCTCGATGTCTGCCGCGAGTGCCTAGGGGCTTGCCATGGGACCAAACGTAGACCGGCATGACGCAGGACGAGGCAGGACGACGCGGGGACGGGGCAGGGTTCAGCTCAGTCGTCCAGCCCGGCGAACACGTCGTCAAGGCGTAACCCCGCCCCGCGCTGCGGCCAGGCGACAACGTGGGTCTCGTGCGCCACGGAGCGGAGGAACTCCGCCTCGGTCACCCCGGACACGGGGAGCAGGAGGTGCGCCTGGCTGCGGTGCTCGCGCAGCCCTGCGAGCAGCCGGGGCTCGGTGCCCCTGGCCCGCACGTCGACGCCGATGCTCGCGTCCGGCGTCCCGCGCAGGTGGTAGACCAGCTCCGGCTGCCAGACCGGGTGGCCGAGGGCTCGGCGCCACCTGGTGCCGGTCGAAGCGAGACTGCTCGATGCAGGCATGCAGCAGGCGGCGCAGGCCGGGTCCGCCGTCCCGGCGGACCCGGTGGAACGCCGCGCTGGTGGCCCGGCTCATCGCGACATGGTCCGGGTGACCGGTCAGCCCGTCGGGCCCGAACGTCACGACGACGTCGGGGCGCTCGTCGTCGAGGAACGACGCCACGAGCGCCGCGAGCTCCTTCGCCGGCACCTGGTCAACGTGCCCGTCCTCGATGCCGAGCCAGTCGTGGCGGTCGGGCGCGCGTCCCACGGCGCGCCACCCTCTCTCGTCCTCTTCTCGGCGCAGCGCTCCCAGCCCCGCCTCGGGCACGTCCACCCCCGTCGCCACCTCGCCCGCGCCGCCGTCCGTGGCGTGCAGGACGACCAGGCCGAAGCTCGGGTCGTCTCGGTGCCGGGCGACCGAGCGGAACATGGCGTAGGTCTCGTCGTCCGGGTGGGCGAAGCATCCTGCGAGGACCCGGGAGGGTGCCGGATCGGCCACCGCCGGTGCAGCCACCGCCGGACCGGTCACGCCGTCACGCCCCGGGAGGGGGGAAGGGGGCCGGGCCCGGCTGAGGCGTCGGCACGGGCAGCACCGTGCCGGGCGGCACGTCCCCGACCAGGACGGAGTCGACCGCCGGCGCCAGCAGCAGGGTGACCGTCACGACCACGGGGCAGAGCACCGCGGGCAGGTGCGACCGGGCCGGGTGGGGGATCCGGGCCGGGGCCGGGGGCCGGGCCGGGTGCGGACTGGGTCGAGGTGGAGCCGGGGCCGGTGGAGGACGAGGGTCGACGTGCCTCGAGGCTCGTCCTGCCCGGGCCCCCGCGGCTCCGGGCCGTCCCTGCGACCCCTCAGGGTTGTCCCCTACAGACGCCGGGTGCCCGGCGGGCGCACACTCGTCGGGTGGCCATGCCACAGAGAAGGGTGGTGACGCTCGTGCCCCGGCTGGCACTGGTGGCGCTGGTGGTGGTCGCGGCCGTGCCCACGGCCGTCTCGGTCCGTCACGGCGGGTGGCTCCCGGACGGAGGGTTCCTGCTCCTGCAGGCGATGCTGACGGTGGCGGGCCTGCTGCTGTGGTGGGGGGACGGGCTGCGTGGCAACGCCCTGCGGCTGTTGCTCGCGGGCGTCTGCCTGGGCGTGAGCAACGTCGACAGCGGGTGGGCTCCCGCCGACGCCGGGAGCCTGCTCCAGCTCGAGTGGACCCTCCAGTGGTCGGCGGTGCCGCTCGTCGCCACGGTGCTGCTGGCCTACCCGGAGGACCACGTCCGGGGTCGGGGTCGCCGGGTCCTCGTCGCGCTGTTCTGGGTGTGGGCCGTGGGGTTCCGGGTCGTGTCGTCGCTGCTGTGGGACCCGGTCGCCTCAGGCGTGGAGGACCCGGTCCGCTGGTTCCACGTCGTCTCGGCCAGGGCGGCGTCGCTGGTGGTCGAACAGGCGAGCGGGGCGCTCCTGGCCGTCCTGGTCGTCTGGTTCGTGGTCGTCCAGGTGGCCCGGGCGCGCCGGGCCCGGGGAGCGGGCCGGCCGGCCGTGGTGCTCGTGGCGCTCGCGGGGACCCTGCTGGCGGTCGGCCAGCTGCTTAGGGTGGGCCTCGGGTACGTCCCGTGGACGGGCCTGTCCAGGGTTCCGGTCACCGAGGCCGCGGCGGAGTGGGTGTCCGGCGTGCAGGCGATCAGCGGGGCGATCGCGGGCGGCGCGCTCGTGGCCGTCGTGGTCCGCGCGGCGACGCACCGGGGGGAGATCGTGGAGCGGCTCCTCGCCGTGGGCGGGGACGCAGCAGCCGCGGAGGCGGTCCTTCAGGACGCGCTTGCCGACCCCACGCTCCGGCTCCGGGTCCTGGTCGGCTCGGGGTGGGTGGCCGTCGACGGGCACCGGTCGGGCCCGCCCGGTGCGGACCGGACCGTTCAGGTCCTCCTTCGCGGCGACGACGGGCACCCGGTGGTCGAGGTCGACGCCGCGGACCACGTGCTGCTCGATCCCGCCCTGCTGCGCCTCACGCTCGCGGCGGGGGCCGTCGTCGTGCAGAACGCCCGGCTCACCCTCGAGCGCGAGGCCCACCTGGCGGAGGTCGGCGCCTCGCGCACGCGCATCGTCGAGGCCGGCGTGGCCCAACGCCGCCAGCTGGAGCGGGACCTGCACGACGGGGCGCAGCAGAGCCTCCTCGCGGTCTCCGCCACGCTGTCCCGGGCGGCCCTCGCGACGGACACCGACGGGATGCGTGCCGTGGTGGACCAGGCCCGGGCCGGGCTGAGTGCGGCGCTCGCGGAGGTGCGCGGGCTCGCCCACGGCATCCACCCGGCCGCCCTCAGACAGGGCGGCCTCGCGTCCGCGCTGGGCACGTTGGCAGCGGGTTCGCCTGACGTGAAGCTGCACCTCGGGCCCGGCCTGGCGGGCGGGCGTCGCTTCCCGACCGCGGTGGAGTCGACCGCGTACTTCGTCGTCGCGGAGTCCGTGGCCAACGCGGTCAGGCACGCCAGCGGGCGCGTGCGGGTGAGCGCCGACGCCGGGCCGCAGGCGTTGACCGTCGCGGTCTGCGACGCCGGCCGGGGCGGGGCCCTGGTCCGTCCTGGGGGCGGGCTGGCCGGGCTCGAGGACCGGGTGCGCGCACTGGGCGGGGTGCTCGTCGTCGACAGCCCGCCCGGGGACGGCACGACCGTCTCCGCCCTGCTGCCGTGCGGCGAAGCCGCCCCGTGACGACGTGACGACGTGCCGACGTGACGGTGGAGGAGGCCACTGGCCCGGTACGGGTGGTGATCTGCGACGACTCCGGCATCTTCCGGGAAGGGCTCGGCCTTCTCCTCGACACCCTGGGCGTCGCCGTCGAAGCGTCCGTGGCGGACGTGCTGTCACTGCTGGCCGCGGTGCGCTCGCTAAGGCCCGACGTGGCTGTCGTCGACGTCCGGATGCCGCCCACCCACACCGACGAGGGCATCCGCGCAGCGGTCACGCTCCGACATGAGGTCCCAGGCACGGGGGTGCTGGTGCTCTCGACCTACGTCGACCCGCGGTGGGCGGTGATGTTGCTCGACGCGGTGCCCGACCACGTGGGCTACCTGCTCAAGGACAGGGTGGCCGACGCGGCAGCGCTGCTGGAAGCCGTGCACCGGGTCGCGGCCGGCGGGCTGGTCCTCGACCCGGAGGTCGTGGCCGCACTGGTCGCCGGCCGCCGGCTGTCCGCGCCGCTGCGGCGGCTCACCCTGCGGGAGACCGAGGTGCTGGCCGCGCTGGCCGAGGGCTGGTCCAACACCGGCATCGCCCACCGGATGCACCTGTCGGTCAAGACCGTGGAGACGCACATCGCCGCGGTCTTCCGGGCGCTGGACCGGGGGTCGGCCGAGGACGGCAACCGTCGCGTGCTCGCGGCGCTGAGGTACCTGGGGGCCGGGGACGCACCCGGCCACGGGCCGTCCCCCGGGCCGAGCGCGATCCGCAAGCCTGGATAAGTGGCTGCGACCGCCATACATGAGCGCGAAGGCCCTGCAGTCTCCAGGTGCGGGCGGTGAGGTGATGAGCCCGGCCGCGTTGGAGCAGACGTACGGTGCACCGATGGAGGTCCTCGCGCATCTCGGCATCCCGTCCGTCCTGGACCGCTTCCAGGACATCAGACAGCTGGGTACGGCCTCCTCATGATGCAGGCCATCCTTGACCCGTTCGCCTACAACGTCCTCGTCAGTGGCGTCATCGTCGCCACCTTCGCCGTGCAACTCTGCCGGCTCATCGGTGTGACGCTGGTCGCCGCGACCCTTGTCACTCCTGCGTCGTCGCACGGATGCTGCCCAACCGGTTCGGCCGGCCCCAACATCACCATCACCCGCGCCTCTGACCAAGGCCCTGACGCGAATATAGTGCTGCCCCTTGACACCCAGGGCCTCCATATCAGTTGGCGATCGCAGTTGCCCGCGCGACCGGATCATTGACGGTGTTCACAAAGAGAGAAGCCTCAGAGCCCGGATAGCTTCATGGCGACGTCGACTCCTCGACCCCGCCGCGACCGCCTCGGCTGAGCATCGTCGATCTCGAGACGGGCGAGCTGGATCCGTGATCGGCACGCCACTCGCGCCGATCCGGACGGACATGCGTGCCTGTCGTCGGCATCAGGGCTGCGTGCCACGTCGGGCGCCGCCTGAGTCCATTTGATCGCTCCGACTGTTCTCGGTGGGCAAGGGGAGGTGGGACCGCTGGCGTATGTCAACGGCCATGAGGTTCTGCCCGTAGGCGGCCGTGAGACCTGCCCGGTGACGGTCACGAGTTCTGCCCGGTGATGGCCATGGGATCTGCCCATTGGCTGGCCATCACGGTCGAGCGGTCAGATCAGTGGCCTCACCCCCTGCCCGGTGAGGGCTTGGGAAAGTCGGACGCTGTCGCCGCTGGTCTGGCAGATGTGGGCGTGGTGCAGGAGTCGGTCGACGGTCGCGCTGGCCAGCGTCTTGGGCATGAGCTCGTCGAACGCGGCGGGGTGCAGGTTGGAGCTGATGGCGACGGAGCGTTTCTCGTAGGCGGCGTCGACGAGGCGGTAGAGACCTTCGGCGGCGTCCGGTCCGACGGGCAGCAGGCCGATGTCGTCGACGACGACCAGGTCGGCGCGCAGCAGCCGGGCGATGGCCTTGGTCACGGTGTCGTCGGCCCGGTGGCGGCGGACGAACACCCCGAGGTCTTCCAGGGTGAACCAGGCGACCTTGAGCCCGGCCTGGACCGCGGTCTGCCCGAGGGCTTCGAGCATGAACGTCTTGCCGGTGCCGGAGGGCCCGCAGAGGACGAGGTTCTCCCGCCGTCCGACCCACTCCAACGTCCGTAGCGCCTGCTGGGTCGGGGCGGGGATGCTGCTCGCGTCGGGCTGCCAGGCGTCGAAGGTCTTGCCGGTGGGGAACCCGGCCGCGGCCCGGCGGGTCGCCAGGGCGGAGCGTTCCCGCCCCGCGGCCTCCTCCGTGAACAGGGCCCGGAGGACCTCGACGGGGTCCCAGCGTTGGGCCTTGGCGGTGGCCAGGACCTCGGGGGCATGGCTGCGGATGTGAGGCAGGCGCAGCCGGCGCAGTAGCGCCTCCAGGTCCGCCGGCAACGGCGGGGCGGCCGGGACCCCGACCGCCGGTGCCGTCTTGCTCGGGTTCATGCTGCGCCCTCGGGCGTGGTGGCCTCGATGTTGGTGCCAAGGCCGGCCCAGCCGCGGGTGCCCTGGGTCAGGCTCCGGTCCTCGCCGGCGGTGTGGACCGGTCCGGCGGCGTGGGGGTCGCCGGCGTGGTGGGCGACGATGGAGGCGAGGTCGGCCTCGGCGAAGCGGGCATGGACGGCGGCGTGGCCCAGGGCCCGGTCGACCGCGACCGGGTCGCCGAGCTTTGCGAGGGTGACCGCGGCGGCCATCTTGAGGCGCATCTTCGTGCTGCCCGCCGCTGCGGCCTCGGTGAGCCAGAGCCGGGCCCCGTCGCCGAGGGCGAGGAACGCCGCCTCGGCCTCGTTCCTCGCTCTGGGCTGGCGGGCCAGTGCCCCGGCCGGGGCCGGCGGGAAGTGCGCGTCATCCAAGCGTGGGCTGCCGGGACGGGCCCTCAGGTGCCGAGCGACCTCGACCGGCCCGGTGTTGGTGACCTCGTCGATGTGGACGATGACGACCCGTTCGTCCGGTCCCTGCCCGTGGACCCGGACCCAGACCGTCCGCCCCAGCAGCCGGTGTGGGACGGAGTACTGCCCGGACTCGAAGGTGACCATCGGCGTCGTGGCCGCGACCGTACGGGTGAGGCCGAGCGCGACGGTGTGGGGTGCTGCGGGCAGGGGGTGTAGGCGGGTCTGCTCCTCGGCGAGCATGTCCGCCGGTGCGCGTCGGGTGACGCGGTGGACGCGGGCGTTGACCTGCTCGCAGAAGGTGTCGCAGGCGGCCTCGAGGTCGCCGAAGGAGGCGTAGGCCGGCAGCAGGTTCGTCTCGGTAGGGACCAGGTCCGCCTTCGCGAGCTTGACCGTCGACTCCGACCCGCCCTTGGTGGCCGGGTCCGCGGGCTCGCAGGTGTGGACCGTCAGGCCGTAGTGGCGGGCGAACGCGACGGTCTGCGGGTTGCGGACCGCCATCCCCGCGACGTGCTCGACGGTCACGGTCTTCTCGTTGTCGGTCAGGACGTAGGTCGGGGCCCCGCCCAACCGTCGCAGGGTGACGTCGAGGGCAGCGAACACCGACGCGGCAGTCCGGTCCCGCAACGCTAGGACGACCCGGAAGCGAGACCAGGCCAGCCAAGCGCAGAACAGGACGGTCTTGCGGCCGTCGATGACCGGGCCGTCGCCGAAGTCGTACTGCAACCACATGCCCGGTTCCGCGACCCAGGGCCGGTGGACCCTGACCCGCCCGACCTTAAACGCGGCCCTCGCGCGGGCGACGGCGCGGCGGGTGGTCCTCTCCGAGCCCTCGTAGCCGAGCGCGAGGAGCTTGTCGTGGGCGACGTCGCCGCGGATCTTGCCGTTGGAGTGTTGGACCCACTCCTCCAGCTTGGGCAGGTACTCATCGATCAGCTGCGGGCGAGCCGCGGGCCGGTCGCTGAGGCCGCCGGCGTCGCGGGCGGTGACGTAGCGGGCGACGGTGTGGTGGGAGCAGCCCGCGAGCTCAGCGGCGGCGCGGTGGGACTCGGTCAGGTCGAACGCTTCCAGGATTTCCATGATCTCCCCTGCAGACTTCACGGTGTCCCTCCTCGGGCAGTGACGGCGCATCAGCACCGCCAGCGCACCCGAGGAGGGGCCCCAACCGCGGGACGCGGCCAGGGCGACGACTGTCGTGTCAGGCAGATCCCGTGACCGTCAGCGGGCAGGTTTCATGTCCGCCAGCGGGCAGCTACATGGCCGTCTCCGGGCAGAATCCCGTGTCCGTTGTCAGGCGTAGCCGCATCGTGTTCACTCCCTGGGTGATGGTGGCGGTCGGGCTGACGCTCACCGCGGGCCATCCACTCGGCGCGAGCGTTGCGCTCGACGAGCTGTACGCCGTGACGCGAGCCGAGGTCGCCGAGCGGCGTTGGAGCACTGCGAGGTGCTGACGAACCAGGCGTGGTCGGCGCCGGCGGCGTGTCCGGCAGTAGGACACGCGTTGGGGTCCTCACGCTCAGCCGTGACCAGGCCGCTGACGGCGGGTCCAGACTCAACCCAGCGACTCGGCAGGTCGATGGTCCGAAGTGTGAACACTCAAGCGGCAGCGCGTTTCAGCATGGTCCTGATCCTCGCGCTCGTGGCGCTGGTCGGGGTGCAGGTGCTGGGGGTGCAGGCCCAGCGCACGGCAGACCGAGCGGCCGACGCCAGGGTCCAGCTGGCGGGGGACGTCGAACAGATCCGCTACTACGACGAGATGCTGACCATGTCGGTGCGGCTCGCCGCCGTCACAGGCGACCGGTCCTACGTCCATCGGTACGAGCAGGCCGTGCCTGAGCTGGACGCTGTGATCGCCGGCGCGTTGGCCACGGTGCCGGACGCAGCCGCCCGGGAGGCGGTGCGCGACACCGATGAGGCGAACCAGGCGCTGATCGCGCTGGAGGAGCAGAGCTTCACGCTGTTGGCGACCGGGGATCGGGACGGCGCCTACGAGGCGGTCACCAGCGAGCGGTACGCCTCGCTGAAGGCCTCCTACCAGGCCGGGATGGATCTCGCACTGCAGCGGCTGGAGCTGGTCGCGGCCCGTCAGCAGCAGGACGCGACCCGTCTCCAGCAGCTGAGCCTCGCCTTGGGGGCGGGTGCGGCGGCGCTGCTGGCGCTGCTGTGGACGCTCACAGCCCGAGGGCTTGGTCGCAGCCAGCGGGCTCACGGCCACGCCGAGGAGCAGCTGCGAGAGCAAGCGCACACCGACCCGCTGACCGGGCTGGCTAACCGGCGGTTGTTCCGGGAACGTCTGGGTGACGCGCTGGCGGCTCAGCAGCACGGCGAGCTGGCGGTGCTGTTTGTCGATCTGGATCATTTCAAGATGGTCAACGACACCCGGGGGCACGCTGACGGCGATGCGCTGCTGGGCGAGGTCGCCGAGCGTCTGATCGACCTGCAGTTCGGCCATCCGGGGGCACTGGTCGCCCGGCTGGGTGGGGACGAGTTCGCGGTCCTGCTGCCCGCCACCAGCGAGGTAGCCGTGGCCGACTTCGCCGACCGTCTCGTTGTGTCGCTCGCCCGGTCGTACGCCGCCGCCCCGGGGATTCCGGTCACCGCGAGCGTGGGTGTCGCGGCGGCGGGCGTGGGTGAGCGTGACCCGGGGGCGGTGCTGCGCGGCGCGGACCTGGCGATGTACGACGCCAAGGACAGCGGGCGTGACCGGTGGAAGCGCTACGCCAGCCACATGCACACCGACCTCCTCGCCCGGGTCGAGCTGGAGGGCGAGCTGCGCGACGGTCTTCACCGTGGCGAGCTCGTCGTGCACTACCAGCCCGTCTACCACCTGCGCACCGGACGGTCGCAGGGCGTGGAAGCGCTGGTGCGCTGGCAGCACCCCCGCCGCGGCCTGCTGCTGCCCGGCGCGTTCATCCCCCTGGCCGAGACCAGTGACCTGATCGTCGGCCTGGGCCGGTACGTCCTGGAGCAGGCCTGCCGGCAGCTCGCGTCCTGGACCGCCGAGCAAGGCCGGGACGCCCCGGTCGAGGTCGCGGTCAACGTCAGCCCCCGCGAGCTCAACCAGGCCGGTTACGCCGCTCAGGTCCTCGCGGTGCTTCATCTGACCGGGCTGGCGCCGTCCCGGCTCGTCCTGGAGGTCACCGAGAGCACCGTGATGACCAGCCAGCACGAGGTCATCGACGTACTCACCGAGCTGCGCGCCGCCGGGGTCCGGATCGCCATCGACGACTTCGGCACCGGTCACTCCTCGCTGGCCCGACTGCACGAGCTACCCGTCGACCAGGTGAAGATCGACCGCTCGTTCGTGGTGGCCGCCGCTCCGCAAGACCCGACCTGGCCCGGTGACACGACGATGCTCGAGCTTCTGGTGACCCTCGCCGACCGGCTCGACCTGGACCTGGTCGCCGAGGGCATCGAGACCACCCGGCAGCTCGACGCCGTCCGCGACACCGGCTGCGCCTACGGCCAGGGGTTCCTGCTCGGCCGCCCCGGGCCCGCCACGCCGGTACCAGGACGTACGTGCACCGCGGCGCCCGCCTCCACCGAGCCCTGATGCCCGACCGGCCGGGCAGCGGCGGCGGCTGGCACCAGATCGGGCACCACCGAGCCCGGCTGACACCAGGGCCGGAGATGGACGATCCCGATCGAGGGGGGTCGAGTGCGACTGCGGGGTATCGTCCGCCGGCTCGTCCGCCGGCTCGTCGGCCTGGGCGAATGGTCGGTCATAGACCGTCGAGCGGGGCGGGGGGAGGCCCGATTGGCGGCCTCGGGTGGTCTTGCTTACCGGCCGCAGCGGCAAACGTGAGGTGTGTGGGCAGGGTTACCGTCACCCGGTGAGCGCTGAAGGGGCGCATCAGTCCTGCCGATAACGCCAACGTCCGCGCCGAGCGGGCGCACCCTCGAGCGGCGGCAGGAAGGGGACCGACGTGTCGGCACCGGACGGCTCCCGCCGTGTCGGCTGGGGGCGTCGGCTGCGGGCCGGCGGCGTCGAGGTGGTCCTGGTGGGGCTGGTGGCGGCCTACCTGGTCGGGCTGGTCCGGCACGGGCCGGAGTTCGACCCGCTGGTTGACGGCTGGCTCGGCATCCTGACCACGGTCCTGCCCTCGCTGGTCCTGCTCGAGGCGGCACGGGGGCGCACGGGTGCCGCCCGCCGCGAACAGCTGCTGCTGGCCGCTGGAGCGCTGTGCTGGAGCGCCGGCGCGGTGTACCTGGTGGTCTCCACCGCGGCTGGGCGTGAGGTGCCGTTCCCGTCGTGGGCGGACGCCGGCTACCTGGCGTTCCCCGTGCTGGTGACCGCCGCGCTGATCAACCGGGTGAGACGCGAGCTGGCCGGTTCGCGGCGGGGGCTGTGGCTGGACGCCACGGTCGGTGCACTTGGCGCCAGCTGCGGGGTGGCTGTCCTGCTCGGCCCGGTGTTCGCGCAGGCTTCGGGTCAGCCTCTGGAGACAGCACTCGCACTGGCCTACCCGCTGAGCGACCTGGTGCTGGTGGCCACGATCGCGGCCGTGACGGCCCTGTACGGGCTCCGCCCGGGCGCCTCGTGGCTGTGGCTGATGGCCGGGGTGGGGCTGTTCGCGGTGGCGGACGTCGTCTATGCGCTGCGTGTCACCATCGATGCGTACAGCCTGGGCACTCCGCTGGACCTGCTGTGGTCGCTCGGGCTGACGGTGCTGGCCGTGGGGTCCCGACGGACGCCGAGGCCGCAACGGGCGGGACCGGGCCACCAGGGCCAGCGGGCTGCGCTGGTCGTGCCCGCTGCCGCGACCGTCATCGCCGTCCTCGTGCTCGTGCTCGGCAGGTGGCTGCCGGTCACCCCGGTGGCCACCGGGCTCGCCGCCGTCACCCTGCTCGCCGCCGCGATCAGGACCCAGCTCGCGTTCCAGCAGGTGGTGCGGCTGCACGACCTGGGCCGGCAGGCCCGCACCGACAGCCTCACCGGCCTGGGGAACCGCCGAGCCCTGCACGAGCGCCTGCAGCAGAGCCTGACGACGGCACCCGCCACCCGTCCGGACCTCGCCGTCCTGCTCATCGACCTGGACCGGTTCAAGGAGATCAACGACACCCTCGGCCACCACGTCGGCGACGAGCTGCTCCGACAGATCGGGCCACGCCTGGCGGCGGCACTGCGACCAGGCGACCTGCTGGTCCGCCTCGGCGGCGACGAGTTCGCCGTCGTCCTGGACGGGGTGGACGCCACACAGGCCGAGCAGACCGCCGAGCGGCTGCTCGTGCAGCTGACGGAGCCGTTCGAGCTCGACGGCGTCCTGGTCCGAGTCGGCGCGAGCGTGGGCATCGCGGTGTGCCCGCTGGATGCCGATGAGCCCAACGGGCTGCTGCAGCGCGCCGACGTCGCGATGTACGTGGCCAAGGCCGCCGGTGGCGGTGCCCGACGCTACGACCCCACCCGCGACCAGCACAGCCGTGAACGGCTGCGCACCATCGAGGAGCTCACGGTCGTGCTCGACGACACCAAGGCCAGCGGGACCGCCGGGAGTCAGCTGGAGGTGCACTACCAGCCGCAGTGCGACGTCCGGACCGGGGCGGTCGTAGGGGTCGAGGCGCTGGTCCGCTGGCAGCACCCCACCCGCGGGCTGCTGTACCCCGACGTGTTCCTGCCGATGGTCGAGCAGACCGGCCTCATGCCCGCCCTCATCGACGCGGTGCTCACCCGCGCGGTCCAGCAGTGCCGGCAGTGGCGCCAGGACGGCCTCGACGTGGGCGTGTCGGTGAACCTGTCCGCCAGCAGCCTGATCGACCAGCGCCTCCCCGACCACGTCGCCTGGCTGCTCGCGAGCAGTGACCTGCCCGCCTCGGCGCTCACCCTGGAACTGACCGAGAACACCCTGATGGTCGACCCCGAGCAGTGCCTGGTCACCCTGCAGCGCCTCAAGGAGCTCGGGGTGTCGCTGTCCATCGACGACTACGGCACTGGCTACTGCTCGCTGTCGTACCTGCAGAAGCTGCCCGTCGACGAGCTCAAACTGGACCGGGCCTTCGTCACCAACCTCCACCTGCCCCGCGACCGCGCGATCGTCGCCTCCACCGTGGGGCTCGCGCACGCCCTGGACCTACGCCTGGTCGCCGAGGGAGTGGAGAACCAGGCCAGCCTCGATCTGCTACGCCAGCTCGGCTGCGACACCGCGCAGGGCTACCACCTCAGCCGACCCCTCACCGCCACGGCGATGACCGGCTGGCTGCGCCAGCGAAACGCCCTCTACGGCCCCGACCTACAGGGGGTCGTCCCGTGCTGACGTTTGTAGGGGCACGCCCATCCTCTGTACAGCGGACAGCGGTAGCTCCCGCCCTCGACATGACCCTATACATGACCCTCGACATGACCATCGACGAGTTGGTCGACACGACAACCTCGACCGGCGCGGAGGACCGCCCGCCACTCCCCGCTGCAGGGGAGCGGGCAGTCACGCCGGCTGGCTTCCCTGGGGCCTTTCATGGTCGCCCCGCGTGCCTCTGTGCGGCCGGAATGCTCCGTGCATCTGTTGGTCTGCCGTGAACGCCGCACCGACATTCTTTCAGCAACGCGTCGAAGGCGTTGTGACGCTCATGACTCGAGCGTGCACGGGCGCGTCGGTCACTCAGGCCCTGGAGGCGGTGGTTGACGGCGCGTTGTCCATCCTGGCAGCGGACAATGCTTCCTTGAGCAGGGTGGAACCCGAACTTGGCTTGGTTCGGACGCTTACAACTCGGGAAGACTCGCTCCTGGCGAGCGTCGCCGTCCTCAGCAGGAGACCTACCTGTTGATTGACTATCCGCATCTGGACGAGCTGGTAACCAGCGTGACCTCATGGTCGGTGGACATCCAGCTACGGGAGAGCCTGAACTCTCCGGGCATGTCGGCCGAATACGCGTTGCTGAATAGCACCGGCCGTGAGGCAGCCGCCGCCGCAGCCGTCGTCGTCGACGGGCGGGTGTGGGCCGAGCTCTACGTCAGCCGCGACCGCGCTCCAGGGTTTTCGGCCGACGATGTAATTCTTCTCCGTCTGTTGGCATCGTCTATCGGTTTAATGCGTTCGGCCTACTCCCTGGCACTTTCAGCGGAAGCAGGAGGAAAGGATGCCCTGACCGGTCTGTCACTTCGGCCCGCCATTGACCAGGCCATCAACGGCGCACCCTCCGGCGCCGGGGTCATCGTGGCCGCTTTCGACATCGACGGACTCGAACGGATCAACGACGAGTTCGGGCACGCCGCGGGTGATCGCCTCATCGTCACCGCCGCCGACGCGTTACGAACGCACGTGGGTGCACTGCCGGGCGCCACCGTGGTTCGCTGGGGTGGCGACGAGTTCGTGGCGGCCGTCGTCGCGACCGACGTCGACATAGTGGTCGAGGCCTGCGCCGAGGCACAACGAGTAGTCCGCTCGGCACTTCCACGAACCGATCTGTCGTGCGGTGTCGCCAGCGACCGGGACCTGCGCGGGCCGCTCGGCTCGGGCCGACCCTTGCTGCGGCTCGCCGACGCGACGTTGTACCGGGCGAAGAGGTCTGGGCTGAATGTCCCGCTGAGGTCGTGGTCCGGTCAAGTCCATTGGGGTGGTGTACGAGGTTGATCCTTCGTCGGGCGTGTCAGGCGGGGATCGCGGTGACCTCCTTCGTGGGGGTCGGCGGGGACGCGTCAGCGGCGCCGTCGATGAGGGTGAGGCGGGAACGGGACAGCACGTCGAGGCCGAGGTAGCGGCCGCCCTCGATCCACTCGTCGTGCTGCTCGGCCAGGACCGCCCCGACGAGGCGGATCAGGCTGTTGCGGTCGGGGAAGATGCCGACGACTGGGGGCACCCCCGCTTGCGGGGGACGGTGCGGCGGCGGATCTCGCGGTTGAGGCGTTCCTGGGGGTTGTTGGACCAGATCTGCCGCCAGATCTCCTTCGGGAAGCTGGTGAAGGCCAAGACGTCGGCGCGGGCCGCGTCGAGGTGGTCGTGAACCTTGGGGAGGGTGTCGGCGATGGTGTCGAGGAGCTTGTCGTACTGGGCGTGGACGGCGTCGGCGTCGGGCTGGTCGTAGACGGAGTGCAGCGCCGCCCGGACCCCGGGCCAGGACGACTTCGGGGTCGCGGCCATCAGGTTCGCTGCGTAGTGGGTGCGGCAGCGTTGCCAGGCCGCGCCGGGCAGCGTGGCGCCGATGGCTGCGACGAGGCCGGCGTGGGCGTCGGAGGTGACGAGCCGGACGCCGGTGAGGCCGCGGGCGACCAGGTCGCGGAAGAACCCCAACCAGCCGGCGCCGTCCTCCGCGCTGGAGACCTGCAGGGCTGGGGGTACCCCCGCTTGCGGGGGCGGATCTCTCGGTGCCCGTCGGCGTTGACGCCGGTCGCGAGCAGGGCGTGGACGTTGACGACCCGGCCGCCCTCGCGGACCTTCATCACCAACGCGTCCGCGGCGACGAACGTGTAGGGCCCGGCGTCCAGAGGGCGGGTCCGGAACGACTCGACCTGCGCCCCCGCAAGCGGGGGTACCCCCAGTCCAGGTCTCGGGCCATCACCGAGACCTGGGACTTGGACAGGCGGGTGATGCCGAGGCTCTCGACCAGCTTCTCCATCCGTCGGGTGCTCACGCCGAGCAGGTAGCAGGTCGCGACCACGCTGGTCATCGCGGCCTCGGCCCGGCGGCGGCGCTCGAGCAGCCAGTCCGGGAAGTACGTCTGCTGGCGCAGCTTGGGGATGGCGACGTCGATCGTGCCGGCGCGAGTGTCGAAGTCCCGGTGCCGGTAGCCGTTGCGCCGGTTCGTGCGCTCACCGCTGCGGGCGCCGTAGTCGGCGTTGCAGACCGCGTCGGCGTCCGCGCTGAGCAGCGTGTTGATGAACGTGGTGAGCATGTCTCGCAGCAGGTCTGGGGAGGCCTGCTCGAGGTGCTCGTGCAGGAAGCGGGTGGGGTCGATAATGCTGGGAGCGGTCATCGCGGGGTTCCTCTTCGAGTCGGTTGTGGAAGATCACTCGAAGGATCTCGCGGTGGCCGCGTCCGTCTACGACGACGCGCTCACCGCGGGGGCCTCGTACACCACCCTGGTGGACTCCACTCGTGGTCCACGCCTGCACCCCACAACCTGGCACGACGAGCGACGACCATGACACCGACCGTCGAGCGGAGGCCGGCAGCGAAAGAGCTGACGGTCGCGACGGCTTTGACTCGCACTCGGCTGGCCATCAGAGAGCTGTGCGCCGCCGTAGACGGAGCTGCCTGGTGGATCAGCGGTGTCGAGGCCGGATCGCGGATCTTCCACGTCCTTGACCGGGAGATCCGCCGCGACCGACGAGGTGCGGACGACGACATCTACCCCATCGGGGACGCCTGCGAACTCGACCACCTCCCATGGACCGACCGGGCCCTGCGCGGTCACCACTTCTGGGTCGGCATCAACGACGCCGACGTGGACCCGCGTGAGCAGGCCCGCCTCGCAGAGCGTGGGTACACCGGAAACCTGGCCGCGGGCTGGTCCGACGCAAGCGGTGAGGGTTGGCTCGTCGAAGTCTTTGCCGACCCGCTCACTGCACCGCTCACACACCTCGGTCCCGAGCTCAACGCCGTCCTGCGCAACCACCTCGACCGGGACCACGTGCATACAGGCCCAAGCAGCACCGAAGACTCCACCAGCGCCCCGTTCCCGCCGCCCCCACCATCCAATGAGCACAACCGATGAGCGACGCTGGCATGGCGCACCGTCCGGTCGCCTTTCGTTGGTCAGATGGGTGCGTCTGACCGGTGGGCTCAAGGACGGGCTGCCCGGGTCGATCTACGTGGCGTCACTGCCGTCGAAGCGAGGGTTCATGCGCACCTTGTCCGTCAAGACCCGCGTCGCCGGGACCTCGGTAGCGATCCTGGCCGTCAGCCTGGGTGCCGTAGTCGTGCTCATCGGTGCCTCCACGGGTGACAGCGCGCGCCGAGACGCCGAGCGGATCACCACCGAGACGGCCGCCCGCTTCGCGGTGCAGACCCAGGCCGACCTGGACGGGGCCTTCGCCACGGCCCGAGACCTCGGGACCACCCTGTCGGCGCTGCGCGCTACGGGCGGCACCCGGGAGCAGGCAGACGAGATCGAGCGCACGTTGCTGGAGCGGCACGAGCCCTACCTCGGGGTTTGGTCGGGCTGGGAGGCGGACGCCTTCGACGGGCAGGACGCGTCGTACGTCTCCGACCCGGCCTCGGACGTGTCCGGTCGGTACATCACCTACTGGTTCCGGGACGGCACGAACATCGAGTCCGCGCCCCTGGTGGACTACGGCACGCCAGGCGCCGGCGACTACTACCAGGTGCCTCTGCGCACGGGGCAGGAGAAGATCCTCGACCCCTACGAGTACGACGTGGCTGGCACCACCGTCCTCATGACCTCCGTGACGGTGCCCATCATCGACGAGGGCGAGGTGGTCGGGGTGAGCGGCGTCGACATCGCGCTCAGCCAGCTGCAGGCCACCATGGCCGAGGTCCAGGTGTACGGCACCGGCTCGGCCACCCTCATCAGCACCTCGGGTGCCGTCGTCGCCTCACCGGAGACGGACTCCATCGGCAGGCCCGCCGCCGAGGCGGTGCTGACATTGGCGAACGAGGCGGACGGCGGGGTGGTCAGCACGACCGCGAGTACGGCCTCCGGCGAGGTCCTGCGCGTCGCGGCACCGGTGACGCTGACCGACCAGGACACCTGGGTCCTGGTCGTGGACGTGCCCATGACCGCAGTGGTGGCCGACGCGAACCGGCTGCGTAGCACCATCCTGCTGGTCGGTGGGCTGTTTCTGCTGCTTGCCGCCGCAGGTGCGCTGCTGAGCGCGCGGCGGCTCGTCCGCCCGATCGACGTCCTGCAGCGACGCCTGACGGAGATCAGCGAGGGCGACGGCGACCTGACGCAGCGCGTCGACGACAGCCGCGACGACGAGATCGGGGCCCTTGCTCGCGCGTTCAACCGGTTCATCGAAAAGGTCGCGGGAACGGTGCGGGAGATCGGCACCACGTCCCTGGAGCTCGGGGCCTCCGCGACGTCCCTGCAGGACGTGGCCGCGCGACTGCAGCGCGGGACCAGTGACACCGCTGCCCAGACCGCTGCGCTGGCCGCAGCGGGCCAGCAGGTCGACGACAGCGTGCAGACCGTGGCCGCAGGGATCGAGGAGATGGGGGTGAGCGCCGGCGAGATCGCCGGCAACGCCACCCGTGCCGCGCAGATGGCGAGCAGCAGCGTGGCGGCGGCCGCCGCGACGAGCGCGACCATCACGTCCCTGGCGACCTCGAGCGTCGAGATCGGCGAGGTCGTCAAGCTGATCACTACGATCGCCGCGCAGACCAACCTGTTGGCCCTCAACGCCACCATCGAGGCGGCCCGGGCGGGTGACTCGGGCAAGGGCTTCGCCGTCGTGGCGGCGGAGGTCAAGGACCTGGCCCAGGAGACCAGCCGGGCGACGGAGGACATCGCCGCCCGCGTCCGGGCGATCCAGCAGGACGCATTACGCGCCGGCGAGGCCCTCGGCCAGATCTCGGGGTCCATTGCGGTCGTCGACGAGGAGCAGACGGCCATCGCGGCCGCCGTCGAGCAGCAGGCGGCCACCGTCATGTCCATCTCGCGCACCATCAGCGAGGCCGCAGACAGCACTGCGGAGATGAGCACCGGCATCGGTCAGGTCGACCAGATGGCAGCCGAGGCGTCGACCGCGGCAGCGGCGACCGGCGCAGCGGCTGACGGTCTCGAGCGCACCGCCCAGCGCCTGCGGGACCTCGTCGGCGACTTCCGCTGCTGACGAGGGCGGCGGCTGCTCCTTCGTGCCGGTTCGCGCGCGACCGCTTTGTGCATAGCCCCCTCATGCCGGTCGCGTACCGGGAGCAGGAGACCACCGACGACATGGACGCGGATGCGTCTGTCCCCCCATGGCACAACTGCTCCCCGGGGGACCGCCCGACGTCTCCTGCCCCCCGGTCTTGGTGTGGCTATCTATGAACCAACGCCTTGAAGGGGCGGTGTGAGGGCACGACCGCGGCGTCAACCGGCAGCTCTGCGACGCCAGAGCGACCACTCACCGCCTCAGTTGCGGCGGCTGCAACCCCCGCTCTGGAGCTGCACGGGGCCGGAATCGCCCCGCCTATGAGGCGGGCACCTGTCGCCGTGCCTGAGCAGTGCCCCATCCCCACCGGATTTCGAGAGAATGTGCTGCTCAGGGCCGGTACACCTGCCGGTCTAGAAAACCGTTGAGCGGTTAACCACGCCGTTTCGTGGGTTCGAATCCCACGCCCTCCGCTGAGACCAGCTCTGCCGCCCTCCCTGGGAGTCGTCAACGCGGGGGGTGCTGTTATCCACAGCTAGCGGAGGCGCGGCCGTCGGTTCAGCTCTGACGGTCGGGCCACGCGTGATCCCGGCCTCGGGTGATGAGTCTGCTCCCAGGGTCTGACAGCTCCGGTGTCTCATGTCTCGCCGATCAGGGACCTTCCTGCGGGACGCTGCGTCCATGCCTCGCACTGCCACACTGCCGGATGACCGACGCGCAGGAAGTGGCCGCCGCGGTGACCACAGGGCTGGTCGAGGAACTGGGTCCACGCATGCTCGGCTTGTATCTGCACGGCTCGTTCGTCGGTGGGGACTTCCTGCCTGAGCGCAGCGACATCGACCTGTTGGCCGTGCTCGACTGCGATCCCGATGACGAGCTGATCAGAGCGCTGCAACCCGTGCTCGCCAGCGCCGAACGGAACCACCCGTACTGGGCCGGGCGCATGGAGGTCGAGCACGTCTCCACCGTTGCGCTCGCCGCCGGTGCGAGTGGCGCGGATCTCGGGATGCACTCCATCGCCCGCATCAGTGGCGGGGAGGCGTTGCACCTGCTGCCCGCCACGAGCCACCGGCTCCTCACCTGGGCCTCGGTTCGTGACAGCGGG
>Ga0163144_10009629_pt1 | contig 20722 bp, 30 predicted proteins | sample OliLak19BULKMAT1_FD_123175 | JGI IMG/M metagenome (GOLD analysis project Ga0163144, IMG submission 123175) | Freshwater microbial mat bacterial communities from Lake Vanda, McMurdo Dry Valleys, Antarctica - Oligotrophic Lake LV.19.BULKMAT1 | ecosystem: Environmental > Aquatic > Freshwater >... | reverse complement strand
CAGTTTTTTCAAACCGACCAATCACTTCTCCCATCAGACTGCGTTGTGCAGTATCAGGCTTCAAAATAACAAACGTTCGCTCTTGGTGTGGGTATTTTTTCATAATAAAAATAATTTATTGTGCCGGCAGTATAGCCTCTAACTCGGCTTTATTCAAGTTTAAGATTTTTGGTTAATAAACTTAATTATGAGTACCTGTATCAAGAAACTCTATGTAATCGTCAGTTTCCAGGTAAACAACTCTTAAATCATTGGCCACAGAAAATGATTGTGGCTCTCTCATTATTTCAATTAAAGGCTGATTATTTAAGAGATAACCTCTTTCATCATCAATAAACAACTCCAGACATTTTCTAAATTTTTGCTTCAGTTTCGCATTATGAGAAACCCTACTCCGAAAATGTTTGATGAACAGTTGATAGCGAATAATTAGTTTCACAATTATAGATCGTGCACAAAGGATTTAGAGTCAGTAAACATCTCTATTGTACCAGTAGCTTTTTTAGCATCCAGTTCATTAATCATTTTCTCGTAACGAGCATTAGCCTCAGGAGTTAGGGTGGTTTTTTAATCAAAATCTAGTTTGTGCCCTTTAATCTCCGCCTTAGCCCAGACACGGATGTACGCTTGCACCGAATCAAAAAAAGACTTTCTGCCCGAGCAGTGAGAGCGTCGCGCACTTTCTTATCTATTGGTAGATTTAATTTTACTATACTCATAGTGTGAAAATACCACCAAAAGAGTATTTTCATGTAATCAAAACTGTCGTCAACGGCTCTCTTCTGCTCCTTAACCACCACCTCTCATAACAGTGTGATTATTGGCAATGGGGAGAAGCTACTATTGGGTGATATAGGAAAATCACCAAAAATTTCAGGAGAGACCTGCGATAAGCTGACAAGGGGACATGGAGGGATGTTTATGGAACAAGTACATGACGAGGCATTGGAGCGTGACATAGCGTTTAGGAAAGGTCGAGCAGTCGAAAGAAGAGACGGTTTGAGTGAGACAGAAAAAATAACCTGTGGGCTCGAGGCGGCTGAATTTCCTACTTATGTGGGAATCGCAAACAATTTAAGTGAGCCGGTAGAAAGAGGAGTCTTACCGTTTCTGATAAGTCCAGAACTCATGCAATCTATGTAGGCGCGCAGTGCAGCAATTGACACATTTGGAACATCTCTAAATACGGATCCTCAGTCTAGCGAAAAAGTCGTTGTCATGGAACGACTGTCAAAATTGCTACATGAAATCCGTGACCTCCTCCCGAACGAAGGGAATACCCGGTTTTAAAATTGGCTTTTGATGATGGCCGAATAAGCACGCAGACAGGCCTGGAAGTGGTTGGTTGCATGGACAAACTCGACTATCGACTCCTAACCGTTGCTGAAATTATTGTCTACGCCATAAACGGCCAAAATCTATTAGCTACAGGTCACACGGTAGGCAGACCTTATTTCACGTTTACCCGTAAGTAAGTATTGAAATAACGCCAGATGCAAAGCCTCCGGCGTTTTTTGTGTTGGAGTGGCTATTTAGTGAGTATCATCGGACCTTTCTCAGTTATAGCCACAGTATGTTCAAAATGCGCTGACCAGGAATGGTCTTTAGTGTAAACACTGTAACCATCACCCTCATCATCAAAATAGACATCTTTCTTACCGAAGTTTACAATCGGTTCAATAGCATAGACATGTCCGACTTCAATCAGTGGTCCCGTACCCGCCTTGCCAAAGTTAGGAATAGTTGGCTCCTCATGAACCTGATAGCCAACTCCATGTCCACAAAGCACCTCGACGACCGACATTCCCCGACTCTCCACAAAATTCTGAATAGCAGCACTAATATCACCAATTCGATTCCCAGCTTTGGCTGCTTTAATACCGTGTGCTAGCGCCTCCTGCGTCACACTCAGAAGACTCTTTGCCTCTGCGTCAATCTCACCAACGCCGACAGTCAAACCGCTATCAACAACAAAACCTTTGTAGCCAATAACCATATCGATATTGACGACATCACCCGACTCTAAGACAACTGCCTCAGTTGGGATACCGTGCTGGACACAGTTATTTACTGAGACACATACTGCCGCCGGGTAAGGATGCGAAGCAAAACTTGGATGATACCCCAAGAGAACTGGTTCGACACCAAACTCTTCAACCAGCTCCATCGCTCGATCATCGATATCTAAGGTAGAGTTTCCAGGCTTCGCTGCCTTGACTAATTCTTTCAAAATTTTAGCTAAAATAGCACCACCTTCTTTCATGATTGCAATTTCTGCTGGTGTCTTTTTTGTAATCACATTACTTGAGCTTAAGAGCTGAGATGATTTGTTCTTGTACGCCATCAATTGTATCCGTGCCATCAATATCGCATACAGTTGTATCTGAACGCTTCCTATAGTATTCAATCACCGGCAAAGTTTCTGTTCGGTACCAAGTCAGTCTGGCTTCAATAGAAGCCAGGGTATCATCAGCGCGAGCCCGGCCCAACATTCGCTTCCGAACAACTTCTTCGGGTGTCACCAAGTTGATTATAATGACATTCTTCCGCTTATAAAAATTGAGAGCACTTTCTAAGACTGTGGCTTCAGGGACGTTACGAGGGAAACCATCAATTAATAGGTGACATTCTTCATCAACATGGGTACGCATCGCATCTCCCCATAAATGGACAGAAAGAAATAGTGGTTGTAGTACGCCGCTATCAAGCGTCTCATTAACATGCTCTTCAGTGTAACTTTCAGACTGTGCAGCCAAAGCCCTGAAACGACGACCTGTTTGAATATCAACTACTTGGTGCATTGGATCTTTGACACTTAAGGCGTCGTCCAATTTACTAATCTGTGTCCCTTTACCACTTCCCTGCGGACCTATAAAAATGACGGTGTACGGTTGCATACTGACTGTAATTACTTATTTAATATATTAAACACGACCTTGTAACTTCTTGATTAATTGATGAAACGTTAGTTTAGCCGGCGTAAAATCATTACTGGTGTTATCAATCGTCACGTCGGCCTTAGCTTTAGCAACAATTTCAACCAAATATCTCTCGTAGCGATGACTCAATTCTTCCTCTGTCATTGGTGCACGTTCTAACGCTCTGGCTTTTAGCTTATCCCAGCCGCCTGCGTCAATAAAGACCGTGGTCATATTTTCTTGGGGAATTAGCGCATGTAGCTGTTCAACTCCCTGAAGCTCAATTTCAGTAATCACCATTTTACCACTCTCAAGTCGAGGGAGGATTTCACTTTTGAGTGTACCATATTGGCACTTACCAAATACCGCCCACTCAAGAAAATCATCAGCGTCTTTTTTCTGCTCAAACTCATCTGTACTTAAGAAGTAATACTCTTTGCCATGCGTCTCACCAGGACGCTGTGGCCGGGTTGTACAAGAAACAGTGGTTTCTAAGGTCGGAAAATGTTCCAAAGCATCTTTAATTAGAGTCCCCTTACCACTACCTGTCGGGGCCATAACAATAATAAGGTGGCCTTTAATATTTTCTAACATGCCTAACGAGGTTAACAGTTTTTTGCTAGCGATGCAACAACATATGCTATGCTACTAGCATGGAAAAAAAGCATATTATTACTATTTCTGGCAAACCCGGTAGTGGCAAATCCTCAACAGCCGATAAAGTTGCTGAGCTGCTTAGTTATACCAGGTACTCATCCGGTGACGTCGTCCGAAATCTTCTTGCTCGTGAGCATATCACTTTAGCTGAGTACAATACCCGCGCCGCTACCGAACACGGCTTTGACGAAAAAATTGATCAAACCCTCCGCGATCTTCGAAATAAAAAAGACATCGTTATCGACTCGAGACTGGGCTTCTACTGGATACCAGAGTCTTTTAAGGTTTATCTCGATTTAGACATCCAAGTATCTACTGTACGGATTTTTAAGGACGCTATGAGCAATAATATGCGAACTAAGGGTGGTGAGTTTGCGACCTCCCTTGACCTAGTAGCCAAACAAGTGAAGGAACGTATGGATACGGAGCAGTCTCGTTTTAAAAACCTTTACGGTATCGATCCTTATAATTCTAGTCATTTTGATTTAGTCATCGACACCTCCAGACACAGCCCTCAAACAGTCGCCCTGACTGTTTTCGACTCCTATCGTCGCTGGCTCAAGGCTACCACCTGGAAACGCGAAGTAAGTTCCGTTCCTCTGGGCTTCTCCTTTAAGAATCAGTATTAAAAAGAAATCCCTTTGCTGAGCAAAGGGATTTCTTTTTAATCGTCTCAGTATGTGATTAATATTCACGTAGTGAAATCTGAGCGTCGAGTCGACGTATCAAATCAAGGACCACAGACACTACAATCAAGACTGCTGTACCTCCAATAGCTAAGGTAGCGATACCGGTAGCTGCCTGCATGCCTATCGGCAAAACTGCAACCAGACCGAGGAAAGAAGCACCCACTAATGTTAGACGAGTGATGAGACTCCCTAAGTACTCTGAAGTGTGTGCTCCTGGTCGAATACCTGGAACAAACGCTCCGTTTCGTTGTAGGTTCTTGGAAATTGCATCCGGGTCAAAAGTTACCGCCGTATAGAAGAAAGTAAAGAGAAAAACTAAGGCAAAGTAAATCGCTCCGTACAATAGCTGATTAGCCAAAAGAGCATTTACTGCTTCATTGGCACCTGGAACCCACGGTAGATCAAAAGCCGTCAAGATATTAAGAATCATCTGTGGCAAAAGCAAAATTGATAGAGCAAAGATGATTGGAATAACTCCCGCTTGGTTAAGTCGTAACGGCAGGTAAGAAGAGCTGCCGCCGTAAGTAGCGCCACCACGACTTTGCTTAGCATAAGTGATTGGCACTGGTCTTTCAGCTTCAGTCATAATGATAACCGCATAAATAATTGCCAAAGCTACAAAGCTAAAGCCAATATAAAGTGGTAGTTGGGTAGAATCGTAACTGAAGATAATTTGACCAATAGTGGTTGGCAAAGTAGCCACGATACCAGCGAAAATCAAGATTGAAACACCATTTCCAATTCCATACTCAGTCACTAACTCACCAATCCACATAAGGAGTATTGAACCGGCCACAATCAAGACAACGTTAACCGCAAAATCAAAAGTAGTTAGGCCAGTAATCACTCCTTGATTTTGTAGTAGAGAGAGGAAACCAAAAGCTTGCAGAATTGCCAACGGCAATGTGAGCATACGACTGTATTGAGTAAATTTTGCTCTTCCGGCCTCACCCTCTTCAGTGTGAAGACTCTTTAACTTTGATGACATCACTGTCATCAATTGCATGATGATTGAGGCTGTAATGAATGGTCCAACCCCCAACATAACGATTGAGAGGTTGGCTAGGCCGCCGCCAGAGAAAATATTGAGCAAGCCGAGGAATTCATTATTGCTAAAGAATTGTTCTAGAACAATACGGTCGACTCCTGGAATCGGAATAGTTGCCAACATTCTAAAGATGACCAACGCCCCTAAAACGAAGAGGATCCGGTTACGAATAGCTGGTTCAGTGTAGATTAGAGTCAGTTTGTTGAAGAATTTTTGCATAGATGACTCAATAGTACCTATTTTGTGACTGTTCCGCCAGCGTTCTCAATTTTAACTTGAGCCGCTTTGGATACCTGACAGCCTTGGATAGTAAATTTTTTAGTAATATCGCCAGTAGCCAAGATTTTTACGATTGGTGCTTTCCGACCAACACCAGAGACGACACCTTTAGCTAGCAAAGTTTTTGGAGTAACCGTTTCCCCAGATGCAAAAACGCTTTCCAAACGATTCAGATTTACTGGAACCGCCAGAACACGTTCATTGTTTACGGTTTTAGATCGATTTTTACCGTGACCTCGTAGTTTCGGAAATTTCTTAATGAATTCAAGCATTTCTGAACGAGTACTGTTACCAGTTCGAGCGGTTTGACCTTTATGACCACGACCAGACATCTTACCCTTCTTACCGCCGCGACCGATACGCTTTTCTGTCTTACGAGCAGTGCTCGGTTTTAATTCATGTAGCTGCATACTATTTTTTCTTTAGAAGTTTAAGCGCTTCGATAGCAGCGCGAGCATTGTTAAGCTTATTTTTACTGCGAGAGAAAATCTTGGCAGTAACGTCTTTTACTCCAGCGTGTTCTAGTACCGTACGGACTGAAGAGCCAGCTACGAGACCACGTCCTGGAGCCGGAATAATCATTACTTCACTTGAAGCATACTTAATTTGAACATCGTGTGGAAGGTGACCTTCTTTATTCATGACAACTGTGATCATGTGCTTCTTAGCATCGCGCACTGCTTTTTCAATTGCTTGTTGCGTGTCGCCGGCTTTACCGATACCGACACCAACCTTGCCTTTCTTATCACCAATAACCATAGCTACTGAAAAACTGAAGCGACGACCACCAGTAACTACGCGAGTAACACGCCTGATGCTAATAATCTTCTGCTCAAATTCAGGACGCGCTCTTTCTGGGCGACCACCACGTCTTGGACGTCGTTGATTTCGTCGATCGTTTCCGGCTTGACCTCGACGTCCCCTTGGTCCGCGCTCTGAAGTAGCATCCGGCGTTTTTGTTTCAGCTTCAGGCACAGCGGGTGCATCGGTAGAAGGCAACACTACTGTTGCTTCTGTTTCTGACACAATGTCAGTTGTAGCTTCCTGCTGTTTTGTTTCTGACATAAATTAAATTAACTTTCTTAAAATACCAATCCGGCAGACCGCGCAGCGTCAGCTAAGGCAGCGATAGCTCCTTGGTAACGAAATCCTCCTCGGTCGAAGACTACTTCCTTCACACCAGCAGCTTGCGCTTTATCAGCGATAGTTTTACCTACAGCTACTGATCGTTCGGTTAGGGTCTTACCTTTTTCTGATCTTGTATCGACAGCTGCTAGAGTGCTGCTGCTAGTGTCGTCTATTAACTGAGCGTAAACGAAACGATTACTGCGAAAGATAGCTAGGCGTGGGCGACTTGCGCTACCGGAGACCTTGGCGCGGATGCGCTTATGGCGTGAGACACGCTTTATTTTTTTGTACTGTGTTTTTTCCATAACTCAATTTGAAATACGGGCCTACGCAGCCTTCTTACCTTGTTTTCGAATAATATACTCTCCTCGGTAACGAATACCCTTACCTTTGTATGGTTCTGGCTCCTTAACTTTGCGTACATTAGCAGCAAACTGCCCAAGCAAATCTTTATCAAAGCCGCTCACTGTAATTACACTCTTTTCCACTACCGTAGTGATGCCATCTGGAATCGGTAGTAAAACTGGATGTGAAAAACCAACACTTAGACTTAGGTTTGTACCTTTCACTTCCGCGCGATAACCAACTCCTTCAATCTCAAGTACTCTAGTGAAACCTTCCGTAACACCTTTAACCATGTTTCGGAGGTGGGCAGCGTAAGTACCCCACAAAGCTTTAGCAGCAACAGTTTTACCTGGAGTCACAGTAGCAACACCATCAGCAATAGTAATAGTGACGTCTGGTTTTATTTCTCGAGTTAGCGTTCCTTTTGGGCCGGCTACAGTAAGTAGACCATTATCACACGACATGGTGACACCGGCTGGTATTGTTAATGGTTGTTTTCCTAATCGACTCATATTACCAAATGATAAAGAGCTGTTCTCCGCCTACATTTTGACTACGAGCTTCCTCATTGGTGAGGATACCTGCAGGTGTAGAAAGGATCATATGCCCGTTACCGAACTTAACTCTGTGAATATCTGCGACCTTTGTGTACAGACGGCGACCTGGTTTTGAAACTCGCTTCACACCACTAATGCGGTGTTTGCCATTTTCATACTTCAAAGTCACAGCTAATGTCTTTTGTACTTTTTTACCTTGTTGTGAAGCGGCCTCTATGTAGCCAGCTGACACTAGTTTGTCTGCGATTGCATGTCGAAGCTTTGAGTATGGTGCGACAACTTCCTTTTTACCAACTACACCCGCATTCTTCAATCTAATGATGAAATCACCAATTGTATCTCCTACCATGATGATTTCTTTATTCCTGGTATATGTCCTTCATGTGCTAATTCGCGGAAGCAAATGCGACAGACGTCAAAATCTCGCATATAGCCTCGTTTTCTAGCACATAGCTTGCAGCGTCTTACGACACGACAAGCATACTTTGGCGCACGCTCTGAGCGTACCCGTACTGATGTTCTTGCCACTTTATATTTTGTGTTACGGAGTGGTATCACGGAGAATCCGTGACTTACCCCCTTATAAATCGGCTCGTTTCCTAAAAAATAGAACAACTCACCTTAAACGCTTAGTAGTTAAACTAAGTACGCCTTGTCCGCAAGAGTATCAAAATATAACCGAAAGTCAAGGTGAGGCGACCTGAGTTCAACAATTAATTGCAACGCCTAGTAGTGATAATATGTGTTACGGCAAAATCAAAAAGAAATGCATTTAAATTATCAAACATTCAAGAACGAACCGCCCAAGAGATACTGTACTGCAGAGACTTTCGAGAATTAAAAGAAATAGCCACTGAGTTAGGTCGAGCCTATACCACTATACAAAGAGAAATCGGTGAAAAACCAAGGAAAGGTCTAAAGAAGTCCAAAAACGAACGGTAGTTGGTCACTCGGAGGGTGACACCTTGGTATCGAGAGTTTCTAAACCACGGATAAAGAGTATGAACGAATTGTTTAGTGGCATTGTTTTGTTTAAGAAAACAGCTGACGGTACTGCTGAAGCTTGCAAAACCGCTTTGATTAAACGTTCGCAATCTATTCCTAGCCCTTGTGTACAGACCTTGACGCAAGATGGCGGAAGCGACTTGGTGGTTTGACCCCTTACTAGGTATTCTATCAGAAGACCGATATTGTCCTATATCCGGGGAAACCTGAGTGGTTGCATTGTTTGTTTGAATCTAGCGTTTCAAGGAATCTATGTTTGGTGCGATAGTTAATCCTGAAGTAACGGTAAATTTTAAGCTGTTTGAAACTCCTTTCGCGTTAACAACTGCAACTGAGTACAGTCCTGGAATCACCATTTCTACTGCAACAGGGGGGCAAGGATCGGTTGGTCTAAGTTGTACACATGTGTGTGCTAGGTACTCTGGGACGTAGAAACTTACTTGATTTGCAACTTTTGTACCATCTGTGGCGATACGGTATCCATTAAAGAGAACGTATTCATTATTTGTATTTACATTGGTACCATACACAGTTACCCGAGTTCCTATAATTCCTGATTGTGGAGTTAGACTCGTTACAAATTGTACTTGAGCCGCTAATTGTGCCTGTAACAACTTAATTAATTGCAAAAGAAGAGATATTTGCTGTTTCAACAGCGCCTCTCGATTTGGGGAAATAGCTACTACAACATTATCAACATTATTTACAATAACAATCTCACTTTTTTCATTAGTAAAGCTGGCATTATTTTGAACAGTGAACTGACCTGGTGTATTAATTAAAACCGAATCCTTCGTTCTCAAGGCAATTCTATATTTTCCGGCAGGTATGTTTGCAGGAAGTTGTGGCGTTGCCCAATCATTTCCACCTCTCATTTTGTTTACTTCGTAGACTTTATCACCCTCGTTCGACAAAAATACCACCGCGTCAACGGAATTAAAACCAGTTCCGAAAATTACCACGTGTGAACCCGCCTGTCCGGAACTTGGGGTAAAGCTCGTGATTTTAACTTCAGATGCTACTACGCTGTCTGCATAGACAATGCTGGTTGAGTGAATTGTGAAAAACATCAAGATGGCAAAAAATACAAATGTGCTCTTGTAAATATACATATTAAAATTAGAATTAATTAATGAAACCCTTCATAAACAATAATATCATTCACCTAACGAGATTGGTAGGCTTATTTTCTAACTTTGGTAGTGGGTAGGTAGTATAAAAAATAAAACCGTCGTTGCCCGTAGGGCAACGACGGTTTTATTTTAATTCTACTCAAAATACTAACTCGCTTTTTGTAACGGAAAGTAAATATGTCGCAGGAAAGCTTCTGCCTCCTTTTTTGACTTAGCAGTCGTGACAATCGTAATTGCTAATGAAAAAACATCTTTAAGTTCATCATCTCCACACTCTGGAAAAATAGTATTTTCTTTGATACCGATGGTGTAGTTACCCATTTCATCAATAGCTGAAACTTTAAGCCCACGAAAGTCGCGAGTTTGTGGTATAGCCAAGTGAATCAACTTATCGAGAAAGTGGATCATTCTTACGCCGCGCAATGTCACTTGGTAGCCAACAATGTCGCCAGCTCGAAGTTTAAACGAAGCAATAGATTGCTTAGCTGGTCGCGGTGAAATCTTTTGTCCAGTTATCTTGGCAAGACGGTCCTGGATTAAAGCTAACTTAGCCTTATCTTGAACTCGACCAACTCCAACTGAAATCACCACCTTCTCTACTTTGGGAGCTTGCATTACATTGGTGTAACCAAATTCACTTTGAAGAGCTTTGTAGACAGTACTTAATCTAGTTTTTGTAGTTTCCATACGATTATAATTTCTTACCACTAGGCCTGGCAACGCGGACTTTTTTGCGCTTGTCGCCCTCACCTTCAAAAACATAGCCGGCCCGAACTGCCTTACCACCCTCTAAGAGTGAGACGTTTGAGACATGAATCGGCATGCTTTTTTCAATAATCTGACCTTGTGAACGAGTACGCTTATTTTTTTCGTGCTTCTTAACAACGTTCACCCCATTAATAACGACTTGATCAGTCTTCACCAAGACAGTAAGGACTGCTCCTGTCTTACCTTTATCTTTACCAGTCATTACTTTTACCGTGTCTCCTTTTCTGATTTTCATAGTGAAATATTTAGAATTACTCTATACCACCTCTGGTGCTAGAGAAACTATTTTCTGATAACCAGCCTCAGAAACCTCGCGTGGAATTGGACCAAAAACACGGTTAGCCCTCGGGTCTTTCTTTACCTTGTCGACCAAGACCACGGCATTATCATCAAAACTTACATATGATCCATCTTTCCGCCGAAACGGCTTTCGTTGACGCACCACCACTCCGTAAACTACATCTTTTTTCTTTACCTGCTTACGTGGTTCAGCAGTTTGAACGGCTAAGATAACCATCTCTCCGAGCTCTGCATAACGCTTCTTTGAACCACCAAGTACTTTGAAAACTCGGCCAATCTTAGCGCCAGAGTTGTCAGTTATTTTAACTATTGTTTGTGGTTGAATCATACTATTTTGCGTCTGTTACGAGTTCAAAGTGTTTACGCTTTGACATCGGGCGGATTTCTCTAATATCGACCACCTCTCCTTCTTTGGCTGTATTACCTGCGTCATGAACGAGGAATTTCTTCGAACGGCGCAAGAATTTTTTGTACTTTGGATGCTTTACATAGCGCTCAACGGTCACTGTGATTGTGTCTTGCATTTTTGTTGAGACGACAGTTCCACGAAGTGTCCGGCGGCTTGTTACTTTTGTATTTTCAGTTGTCATACTCATTATTTAGTGTCTGGGTTATGGCGACGAGCTGATGACACAGTGAGTGAACGAGCAACTTCTCGCTTAGCACCAGTGATAATGCTAGCCTTGCGACTAAATTTATCTTTGAATCGTTCAGCGCGAATAGTTTCGCGGGACACGTTGACGAGCTCAGTTAATTCCGCTTCTGATTTGTTTCTGATTTCTGACATCTTTGTCATAAGTGAGAAATTATGCCCGTGTGTCTTCGCGAGACACGAGTTTTCCTGTTAATGGAAGCTTAGCAACCGCTTTGCGGAAAGCTTCTTTGGCGATTTCTTCGGTCACTCCTTCTACTTCAAATACAATTCGACCCGGGCGAACTTCAAACACGAAGTGAACTGGATCACCTTTTCCTTTACCCATCGGTACTTCGGCTGCCTTCTTGGTAACTGGTTTGTCAGGAAAAATTCTAATCCAAATTTTCCCAGTTTTGCCTAGTGTCCGTGAAATAACACGTCTAGCTGCTTCAATTTGATTTGACTTAACCCGAGATTGTGAGGTTGCTCTTAGTCCAAAAGAACCAAAAGCTACTGTTACTCCTCGAGTATCTGGAGTACTTCTTTTTGCTACACTCATGCGGTTAGTTTGCCACTTGCGGTGTTTTACTTTTTTAGGAAATAACATAAAGAATTGAATTATGAGCTACGTGTTCCTTGTTCACTACGTGGAGCAATTTCAGCTGGATTGGCTTTTCGATCGGCAAAAACTTGCCCCCGGTAAATCCAAACCTTAACTCCAATAGCACCGTAGGGTAGCCGAGCAGTCACTCGAGAGAAGTCGATGTCGGCCCGTAGAGTTTGTAGAGGAATCCGTCCCTTCTTAAGCTCTTCTTTTCGAGCCATATCAGTTCCACCAAGACGACCTGAGAGAATGATTCGAACTCCTTCAACATCTCGGTTAGCCATAACTTTCTCCACTGTCTGCTTCATTACTCGTCTGAATGTAAGACGCTTTTCAAGGCCCTCAGCAATCATTTGCCCAACGATACTAGCACTTGATTCAGGCGAACGGATTTCTTCAATGTCAATTTTAAGTTCTGGCTTCTCAATCAACTTTTGTTTTCGCAAAAGCATATCAATATCCTTCTTGAGCTTTACTGCCCCTTCACCACTACGGCCAATTACCAATCCTGGTCGAGCGGTCTTGATGATAATGCGTAGATTTTTTTGACTACGTTCAATCTCAATAGTATCGACTGACATTCCCTTTAGCTTTTTTTCAAGCATTTTTCTGATGGCCGCATCAGAGCGAATGTATTCGCGGAATTTTTTAGCGTCTGTTGTGAACCATCGACTTTTCCAATCTCGGTTAATACCAATACGTTGTACATATGGATGAGCTACGTGTGTCATAATTATTTTTCTCCTAGTTCAACAGAGATATGGCTGTTGCGCTTATTAATACGTGACGCTGAACCGCGAGCACGTGGCATTGATCGCTTCAAGATTGTTCCTTTATCAACTGCAACCTTCTTAATAAAAAGACGGCTAGCTTCTTTACCAGCTGAGACTGCGTTAGCCAGAGCTGACTCAATCACTTTAGCGAAAGGCAGAGAGGCTCGCTTATCGACAAACTTTAGAGCAGCTAAGGCTTCGTTAACTTTTTTACCACGCACAACATCTGCAATCAGTCGAACCTTTCGAGGTGCTTGGCGGTAGTTTTTTAATATTGCTTTCATAATATGTTAACTACTTCTTAGTAGCAGTAGTTGTCTTAGCGGCTTTAGCAACAGAAATTTCAGCTTCTTTCTTCTTCTGTTCAAGCTCTTTCTGCATCTTACCTCCGTGTTGATAGAACTTCTTAGTTGGTGAAAATTCACCGAGACGGTGACCGACCATTTCTTCAGCGATGTTAACTTTTATATGTTCTTTGCCGTTATGTACACCAAAAGTGAAGCCGACCATTTCTGGCGCAATCACACTGTCACGTGACCAAGTCTTGATGACGTCACCCTCTCCGGCTTTTTTGCCGGCGATCTTCTTCAGTAACTTTTCGTCTACGTATGGTCCTTTATAGAGTGATCGTGACATAATTTAAATGATAAAAGGTGTGTAACGACTATTTAGAATTTCACCACGGGGGCATTTCCATTTTTATGGTCGAGCTAAGCTCTCCCTGAAATTTGGTTAGTTCTGGATTTGCTCTTTCTTGGGGCAAATTCCTGGAACACTAGATCTAATAACCATCAACCCTAATATTTACGAATAAATGAACGCTCGCGCGCTCTGTGTGAGAATCTCTTGTAAAGAAAGGTAACGGCCATCCTTAACAGAGATTCCCAACCTTTGATAATTTTACTTCGCTTCGCTTCGTTTTTTTGTGAGGTTACATAGTCCTCACATGAGGTTGGAACCCTTGGAGAATACCTAAAATAGTCAAAAAAGTCAACCAAACCCTTTCCGGATTTAGTAATCAGCGACCTGGAAAGTACATCGCTGGTATCCAGCACAATATAATCTACATATCAGTGTGATAGGTAGATTATATTGAGGCTTAAATATAAAAAGTGCGGCCTTGAGCCGCACTTTTTGCTCCTCTACAACCTTTTACTCCCCTTTCTTAGCTCTCACACGTGCAACCAACCGATCAAGAAACAGGATACGGACACCAAGAAACTCCAACCCGCCTACAAGCATCAATAGCGCTCCAGGTGTTAGTGGCGTGATAAGAGCCAAAAAGCCAAGCGCGAGCAAGGTAAATCCAAAAACCCGACGTAGGTATGGTTGGCTGTAGGCGTAATTTTTTGCTTTATTGTACATAATCTACTCTAGTACCCCCTTTGACGCTTGATCACCGCTTTTCTTACAAACTCCCTATCGACCCACTCCATCTTGCCAGACTTTCTTGGCAAAACCGTAGCCGAAGCGAGCTACAAAGAGTAAGACTACTCCATAAAGGGTGTACTTCATGACCATAAACAAGAGGGCAACGAATCCGAGACTAACTTCTTGGGCAAAATTATTAATATCTCCGACCAGCTCCTGTATCGCCGCTGTCCAAGAATTACCTATCTCCTGGCCGTCAATAAATTTATTTTCGTAAACACTGACATAAAACTGGGTGTACACCAATCGATCTAATGCTTCAGTCTTAGTTCGGTTAATTCGTTCTAGCTGAGCATTGATTTCGATTTGTGACGTAGTCAAACGTTCAAGCAAATTTAATTTACTATCTGTTAGTTGTGCCAAGCTAGAAACATCCCCTTGAGAAGTTGCTCTAACAATCAAAGCATCATAGATAGCCAAAGATTCTGTTAAGGTAGCGGTAACAGACGCTAATTGCTTTTCTAGAATTTCGATTTCGCTGGTGTAGTCTGTCACTTCTCGCTTGATAGTATAACTATTTTCATTTACGTCTTTGGGATTTAATGAGTTTAAAATAGCTAAGACCGATGCGACACTTTCCATCTTCACTTTAAAATTGTAACTACAGCCACCATCGTTCTCATTAGTATTTTCAAACACGACGTCTTCGCGGTCCAATAAGTCACGGACTAATGCACACTCCTTAACTTTGTCTCGGGTTTCAAAAGAGATAGAGTATTGCTTCACTTCATAATCTTCAGTATTGGCTCCAGGTGTGTATGTCGGGTCCATTGGCGGCATAATACCGCCGCCGCCCGTATTGCGGTCTAAAAGCATTGGTTCACCGTAATCGCCGTCATTTGCATAGCCATACTCACTGGCCACATTCTTCATTTCCGCAAATGGTGACGTTGAGCTACTACCGGACAACCCCAGCACCACTATTGCTCCTAGCAAAAACACGCCAACAAATTTGAGAACATTCTGCTGTTTGGTGGAAAGATTTTTAAAAAATTCCATATTGATATATTTATAGTAATAAGACCGGCAGACAGACACCCATGACTAGAGTCAATTAAGGTTTCATCTTGGAATATTGGGTTCCCAGAGATTATTTATGTCTTCCTTGTCTTTTACTACGAACAAATCAACTTAAGGTAACAAGACTCTGGACTTAAGGCGTAACTAAAAAGGTTTGGGACACAAAATTCAAGCCATCAGCATCATAGATTGGAGTGTCAACATTCACATCAAAAACCCCATCTCCGTTATCCAGATAGAGAGTAGCTGAAAAAATTTGACTGGCTTTCATGGAGTGCGACAGCAGTATTTCTATCTGTTCGCTATAGCCGGCAAATAGTAAATAGCTACTGCCAAGCACAGTTTCATTACTAGTAATCACGACAAAGCCAGACTGCGACAGCGAGACGAAATCAACAACGGCTGTCACTCCAGGAATTTGATTACTAACCCTCAGACTGTCACTATCGGTCAGCTGTACCGGCACATACTCCATCATCATTGAGGCCTCCTCGGACACGCCTCCGCCTGACCTTTTAATCTCAGGCGCCATATACATATCAGCTGGACTGTTCATCTCAATACTATCTTGATTGGTCTGGTTCCCTAGATAGCCAGGCACCAATATCAAAAGCAGCGTGGCCATAGCTCCAAGCGGTATGAAGTAACTCATCCAAGGAGACGGTTCAGGACGTGACGGTAGCGCTGGAGCTATTTTTGTAGTTAGCAGCTTGGCGCGCAAACCAACAGCAAAATCTTCACTTACCTTCGCCTCTGGTTTATTAAGCAGCAGCGACTCTACCAAGGCGCGCACTTCGTCATCACGCTCAAACAAAGCCGGTTCAAGCGCGTAGATATCTTTTAGTAATAATTCTAGTGAATTCTTCATATACTACATATTACGATAAATCGTAAAAACGTAACGCTTTATCTAAACTACAAGCAATTATTAATACCCAGGGCGAGACTGAGCCACATTTTTCGCGCAGTTCACGAATCCCCCGAGAAAAAGCCATTTTGACCCCAGCTTCAGTACTACCCACAATCTCAGCAATTTCTTTATACGACTTATCTTCCCAAACGCGCAAAGTAATAATTTCTCGCTGCCTAGCGTCTAGCGACTCGAGATAAGTTTGAACGATTTTAAGCGCACTGACTGCGTCGATGGTTTCGGGAGTCCGGTCGTCGACCCCAACCTCAAAGACATCCTCTAAAGATAGATCAGCCTTGCTGGTGCGGTAGTGGTCAATCACACTATTACGCGCTATTTGATAGAGCCAAGATGAAAAAGAACCTTTATCACTAGCGAAAGAATTAATCTTTTCTAAAGCCTTATGAAACACGGTGCTAGTGATATCTTCGGTAGTCTCTTTACTGAAAGTCTTGTAGTAGACAAAACGGTAAATTTTATCGAGGTAGCGGTCATAAAGAATACCAAAGGCCTCAGTCTCACCAGACTGGCAGCGGTCCACATAGACTAAATCGTCATCCATCACCTAATAATAGGACAGTTTTTCCAAAGGTGAAAGCGATAGGCTGCTGAGATACAAAAACGGTCAAAAGTGCTACAATACGGGCATATGAAAAGTGTTCGTGGTGGTACCCACTCCACCCTGACTGAAACTGCCCAAATAGTAGTGAAGATCTTGGAGAAAACTCCGGGAGTGAATATGATTTCCCCTGGAATCATTACCAAAAGAACTAGTCGTGATGGTACCAGACGAGTGATTGGTGTCTTTACCAACGCTGGCATGGAACTGAGCATTGCCGGGCAGAGTGTTCAGAGAGTGGCAGTCCATTGCAACGCTGATATAGCCCCTCATATTTTTAATGCCTTAACGCTAAATAAGAAATTACAGTCTTTTACTTTTAAGACCAGAGCGAGAAAGCCCGGAGTTTAGATATCCATAAAATTACCTTTTGAAGGTATCATTGCTAAACAGTTTTCCTATATTCTGGTAAAATTATCTTATGTTTGAACATCAAATTTCTACTAAGTCGGAGGAGGCAGAGAATTCTGGAACGGATTATGCACTTGAGCTACTTTCTGATGCAGACCTAGAAAAAGAGATACGTCATTTTTTAGGTGAAGAGACAATTATTCTTACTCAAGAAGAAATTGAGATAAAAATTACACCACTACTTACAGAATTATCTAAGAGAGGAAATAATGGTTTCGACCTCTTTTCATTTTCTCTCCCTCACAGTGTCACAGACGAAGAAATCAAAACCGGTCAATCATCGTGGGCAAAAGTATACAAGTCACTTTTCAATCTTTCGAGAACTGAAGCATACAAAAAGAACTCCGGATTACAACTAGTAGTTAGTGAATTGGAAAACATTATAGGACAAAACCCACAAATGATGGGCCCCGCAGCGATGTGGGGAACGGTTAAAGATGTCATGTGGCGAAGAGACGTACCCTCGCACGCAAAAGGTGAACTCATGGTGAGTATGACTCATGCTCTAGCTTTTTTTTATAATGATAGTTATGAAACAGAATTACTTAAAAATTTAGATTTCGAAGATACTGATAATTATGCAGAAGTTGCCCATACGTTAGAGGCTCTGAAGCAGTGCTGGTCTTCCGGACATGAATCCTACGTGGAGGATTATGGCGTACCTGACTTCTATCTGAATACCCTTAGAAAAATCAAAGAGATTCCTAATGCAAACTATTTATTGTCAGTGCGCGCGCGTGAAATTTTATCCATGCTTGAACAAAGCGGAGATTTTCCAGAAGAAGCAATGGACCAACAACCATTCGAATTATCTAGGGGAATTTATGCATCTACTCAAGTTGGAGAAGGCCTAACTATTATTCCCGAAGACTCAAACTCAGATATGACAAAAGCCATAGAGGCCTTTAATGAAAACGAGAAACAAATAACTCCACCACAGTGGTTGATAGACGAAGCAATTGCTAATGGCGAAACGTGGATTAATTGGCAACCACCACAAGAGTTAATGACAATTAGAGAAAGATTATTTAACGAAATTCATCAACATGCCACAATCCCAATTGAAGAACAGTTTGGAGATTTTTCTAAAATAGAATCAAGTAAAAAGGAAGAGATGTTATTTGACTATGAGTATCTTTTATCCCGACCAGTTCGTGAAATGATTCAACGTGAATTTGATTTTGAATTAAAAGACCTTTCCATAAAAGAACAATTTTATTTTTTGAACTACCTTAAAAGAGTTACTGTAGAGAGTGCCGACATAATGAAGCGATTCACTTCACTCTACGGCGCTGACGGAATGCGCACCTTCCTATCCCTCGAATGTGGGGACGAATCACTTGGCGATCATATTGTGGCTTTCGGACAACATGATGAAGTGGCTAGCACTGTCTTCAAATATTACGGCGAACTTTTAGACAGTGCCGAACGGGCTGAATTGTTGGTCAAGGAAGTATCAGACTGCGAAGGAGCGACTTGTACTGAATTAGCAAGCCAAGTCCGTGAAAATATATTGAACCGAGCGCAAAAAGACCTAGAAAACGCAGTGCGTTCACATGATCCGAGAGAGGTAGCGGCTCAGATTGAAAATTATGTGGCCGCGGCCAAAGAATACGTGGCTTTACTTCAAGAAGTTGGAGCAGGAAAAATTGATTCAGTTTCGCCTGAAACTTTATCGGAGGAAGATCGTAGTCGAATGCGAAATCTCCTGCAAGCCAACTATCGCAAAGCCTACCCCGAACCAGAAAATGACTCTTTCAAAACAGCGATTGCTAGGTCTTTAGAAAAAAGTTTTAATAATCCTAATACATCCTTCCGAGTACTTAGAGATAACGGAAAAATTGTCAGCTATAACCGTTTTGACACCGTCAGTGATTTTAAGGGTAGAGAGGTGTCATACTTTGGTTCATTTAACGCTGACCCAGCATACAGCGGGGTTGGTGGAGTTATGCTAGAAGAAACTATTAAAGATCAACTTGAAGGTGGTGCACCCATGACAGCACATTGTGACCCAACTAAAGCAATCACACGAAAATATATTGAGGATGGTTTTGTGGCAACTCAATACTATGAATTAGCCGGCAAACCTAGTTTTGAAATCTGGCGTTCTAAAACATCCAGCTCAGAACTGAAAAGCAAAAGCAAAACAGTTGAAGAGATCCTTAGTTCAACAGATATATCAAATTCAATAACCGTTCGTGAGGAATCAGCCGCTGAGGAATTTCCAGAGCTAAAAAGTGGCAAGGCGCTTACACGTTATTTTACACATCAAGGTAAGGTGTATCTTGTTTTTGAAGTTTTACCTAATAGTCTGAGCGAAGCATTTACTCCTCCACAAGCACAGAATAAAGAAGCTGCTTAAACAACTTCCCCACTACTCAATTTCCACAGGCTTTCAAAGAGATACTTCTGTGTGTCAGCAATAAACTGATCGGTAACGATAACCCCCATGAGATACTCGTCCGTGAGCGTTATATAAGACACCTTATTATCATATATCTGTACAATAGTCTGAAATGGAGAAAAGCCTTCAGAGGCACTGATGAGTTTCGTGTTGGTATTCTTCCCATCATAGGACTTAAGAAATTTTCGAGCTTCAAGTGAATCAATCACTAAGCCCCGCTTTTTTATATTTTTTTCTTCGCGCAAAGCGGAATATTCAGCGTTAAGGGCTGGGATGTATTTGGAGATAGCTTCAAGGTCAGCATAAGTAACTATTTCTCCAGTGGCAGACAAACTATCTAAAAGAACCTCCCAAACTCCTTCTTCTCCTTCATAAAACTGCACTCCAGGCTTACCCACGCTCAAGTTGAACAATGATGAAAGTTTACCCGAAGTAGTCAGAAACTGTTTTTTGGTGTGCTCAATTTTTTCTTTTTTCTTATCAATTAGTTTAGAAATAGCTATCGGGTGCTTGGGAGTAAACTTAGCTATCTTCCCCACCTCGTCAACTTTCTCTGCTAAGTCTAGCTCAATCAACTCCTCTAGAATCTTGTATACCAAGGGACGAGATATGGTATATCCAGTAGGAACGGCCTTTACTACAGTGCTAGCGGTTGATTCCCCAAGCTTTAAAAGTACCTCATAGACAACAGCTTGCTCCTTTGTAAGGCCAGTATTAGTGATTTCTTCGACAAATTCTAATTTAATCATAATCCTATATTAGCACGGTAATTGTATTTGTCACGGTACTGTGACATTTATATGTTGATAATTAAGAGAGTTTTTGTTTAAAAACAATGATTTTAGCTATATTTATATAATACTTGTATTAACTTATTGACAATACATTTAATTCATGTTATCTTATTACCAGTTAAGAAAGAGGGACTAAGAGAAGTCCCCTTTCAAAGGAGAGAGTTCTTCACAGGGAATGAACTACCCCGATGACAAGCATACGGGGTATCGGCGTTCGATTAGGTAGCAAAGAGTGATTCTTGGTGGGGTGAAGAGTGTAGTTGTTCGTATTTAGGTAGTCCTTGGTTTTTAACGT
>Ga0163144_10009628_pt1 | contig 20723 bp, 27 predicted proteins | sample OliLak19BULKMAT1_FD_123175 | JGI IMG/M metagenome (GOLD analysis project Ga0163144, IMG submission 123175) | Freshwater microbial mat bacterial communities from Lake Vanda, McMurdo Dry Valleys, Antarctica - Oligotrophic Lake LV.19.BULKMAT1 | ecosystem: Environmental > Aquatic > Freshwater >... | reverse complement strand
TTGCAGTCGCGGCCATTGCCGGCGGCACGATCACGTATCGCGGCGCCACGCCGGCCTTGCCGCCACCGGGTGACGTGATGCCGGTCAGCGCCTTGAACATCGCGTCATAGGAGAGTATCGAGGGCACGCCCGACGCCAGCAGATTGCCGAAAGACGCATGGAAAATCGGCAGTCCGTCCGCAGCGTTTACCGTGCTTTCTAAAGCAGCAGCGAACAGGATCCGTTCGTTGCGCATGGCCGCCTGTGCGGAATCGCGAACGCGCGCGAGCACGGGTGCGAAGTCGCTGCCCATCATCGCTTGACGGGACGCGCCGAAGATTGATCCGTAAGATCTCAACGCTGCGGATTCGAGCGCGTCGGACACGCCGGCCAGGTTAAATTCGTAATCCGCGCCTTCGGGCACTTCCGGCAGTTCGCCGGCACCGGCTTGCGCTACGCGCACGGGGTAAAAGTTATCGACCTGAACATCGGCGAGCGCCGCGTGATGCGAATTCAAAGCCGCGACGATGGGCGAGACCACGCCATCGAAAGCGGTCGTCAGCGATTGCTGCAAGTCCTGCATGCCAGCGATTGCGCGCATGACGAATTGGCTTGACGGCTCCTGTCGATCTGCACCGGCTGCGTGTCGCATGACATCAAGCAGCGTCTTGCTCGACGTTAGAAAGTCTTGCGCGCACGGATCATCCGGCCAGCCTAGCCCCGCATGCGATCGGATGAAGCCGGGGATCGCGGCGAGCGCGTCGCGTTGAGTCCAAGAGTAAAGGTTTCGCATTGGCGTGATCTCAATGTTGATGTGCCAATGCTATCGGACTGCGCCGATCTGCCGGCCGATCGCTGACGTCGCGTCAGGCCTCGCGGATGCAGTCGTAGATTCGGCGCGCGGTGCGCGGCAATGGGCCATGCGAACGGGCAGCGGCGAGCGCGTGATCGGCTTCGCTGACGGGTTGCCAGTCGGGCGCGCTGGCGATGCGGACCAGGCTTGCGAGACGTTCCGATCTTCGGTTGTCGGTGCCCAGCAGATCGAGCATTTCAGCACAGCGCCGCATGGCTGCGTTACGTCGTCGTCGGTCGAAGCCCAGCGCGGCATCGACGTCACCAGACCGCGCGAGGCACGCGACCGCAGCCAGAACGCGATCACGCAGGGAAGCCGATAGCGGCGCCTCAGGGCTGCGCTTCAGATGACTGGCGAGAGCGTCGAGCAACATGCGTCAGGCCTCGCCGCCGCCGAATGCCTCGCCGCTGGCGATTCGTTCGCTCAGCTCGAGCATTGCCTGAGCAATCGCCGAACGCGATTCGCGAGACGCTGCAAATAAACGCGATTGAATCCGGTCCGGATCGGGCTCGGCGGCGATTTCTGCGACCAGCGGACCGGTTGCCAATTTTACGAATTCGGAATTGATGATCGCGCCAACTCGGGTCATCGCCGCGTCCACCATGTCGCGGGGCAGCAAAGTCGCGCGCAGTTGCGATGTTTCAAGTTCGACCTTGAGGCGCTGGGCAACTGCCAGTTCGTCGCGCGGTGTCAGTCCGCCGGGCTGCGTCGGTTCGCCAGGCGGGCAAGCTGGGCGGGGCGTGCCTTTGATGTGCGACTCGGCCCAGCGGTAGACCAGACGCGCGTCGTATGAGTCGCGGCCGGTCGCGGGCAGGTCATGGTGCTGTCGGAGCTCGCGGACAGTTCGGGCGGCGAGGCGCAGCATTTCCGCGATTTCGGCCGTATTCATTTCGAAAAACGCCGAGTTGCCGCTCGGGTCGGCTTTAACGTCCGGTCGGTCGGCTTTAGTTTTTCCGCGCTTTGGCTTCATTTTCTAACCTTAGATCTTGCGAGTCGGCCGTAACCCATTGAAACGGCGGCGGCATCGGAGTTATGGAACCGAAAAATTTCGTGAAACATGCGGCGCCCTACACCCGCAATGGATCGCTCAGGAGTACCTTTTCGATCGTGCCGATGCCCCCAGGCGCACGCAGGAGGCGCCTGAGCGCTTTGACAATAAAGGTGCGCGTAGCCCCAGCCGGGCGCCGGGCGCATCGCATATGCCTTGTGCCTCGTCCATGCATGGCATGGTCATCACCTCCACCCGGCCACCGCTGCGGCCGCCTCGACCTGTTCCTCGAACCGGCGCGCGAGCGCGTCGACCTCGTCGTCCGTCGCATAGGACATCAGCAGGGCGTCGAGGCGTCGCCGAAAAAATGCGCCGGCGTCGTGCGGAAGCGTGTCGATGCGGCTGCGCAAGATGTCCGCTGTTGAGATCATCGCCCACCGCCTTGATGCAAGGCCCGCCGCTGCTCGCGCGCCGACGGGCCACCGGGCAGCGCGATCAGCCCTTCAACAGCCGTCAGTCGCTGTTCGAGCGCGGCGAGTTCGTCAGGCCGCGCCCCTCGCAATTGCAGGTTATCGAGCCTCATTCTGAAGAATGACCGCGAGCCAATCGGCAGTCGCTCGACGCGCTCGCGCAATCCCTCCGTGCCGGCGCTCATCGGAGCCGCGTCGCTGGCGTGTGATGCAGGCGCCCGGTCAAGAACTCGGCCCTTTCAAGGCGCTGCACGAACTTGAACATCCATGCATCGCTGGCGCCCCTGTCAATCAGCAGGTTCAGCATCTGGCTGTACTCCTTGGCCTTGCCCGGCGGCAAAGCCGCGATCCGTTTCTGAAGTGCGTCGAAGCTGCTCATGCTGCCACCCGCAGGATCGAGTAAGCGTCGCCGCGCTGGATGACCGCGCCATCGGCCACGAGTCCGGCGAGCACGATGCACACCAGCGGCAAATGGACTTCGACGGCCGCCGCAATTTCCTCGGCGCTCATCGGCTGGCCGCGCTTCAGAAGTGTGAAAATGCACACATTGCGCGCGTGCGTGGCATGGAGCTGCATGATCTTTGCGGCATCGTCGGATGCGGAGGCGTTGGCCTTGGCAACGCGCTGGGCCTCATCGCGGTTGTAGCTGCCGGTCGCGGGTCTGGTTTCGTTCATCGGGGATCTCCTTCGTAGTTGAAATGGGTGTTCCGCGCGCGCTCTCGGGCGATGAAGTCGGCGGGGACTAACGCGCGCTGCCGGTCAGTGAATCCGGCCCAGCACGCTTCCAATGCGGCAAGACCTTGGCCCCGGGCCATTACGATCGAACACGTCGCGTCGAACTGCAGGATCCGGTCAGCCGCCCGCTGCTTCTTGGGATCCACCCAGCCCACCGGCGCGTAATTGCGCAGGACGCGCAACAGGGGGCGTTGCCCGCGCGGCGCGCTAAACAGCGGGCGCGCTCGATCGGGGTCGACCACAGAAAAGACGACGATCCGCGTTCGGGGCGGCAGCCAGCAGCCAGAGCCGAACACGAAGTCGAGGCCGTAGTACGACGCGAAGGCCGATACCCTGCGGATATCCAGATCCGGGCCGGCGTAGCCATCGCCGACCAACACGTGCCGGCCGTCCTTCGACGCGATGAAGTGATGGTCGAGCAGCGCGGAAGTGTCGTGGCCGGGGCACATCGCATTGCCACGCGCCGGCTGCGTTTTCGGCAGGCTGTAGCCCAGGGGCTTGCCCCATTCCAAAAAGCGGGAAAGCTGCGCCGCGCGGTATCCATCGTAGGTGGTGCTCATTTCAGGTCCTCAGGTTGAAGGCCGGCCACATTGGCCAGCGCGCGGCGGCCTGCAGTTTTTTGCCCTGCTCCACCGGGGTTGCGTTTTCTTTGCAGCCGATAAGGTTGGCGGCCCATGAGGTCGGCGGACGGCATAAGGTAGGCGGCCGCCCCCTTATAGGGGGGCGGCGCGCCGACCTTATTACCTAAGGTTGGCGAGGCTGGCGGAATAAGGTTGGCGGACCCGCCGCCGACCATATTCAAGGAAATTGCAGGGCTCACGACATGCACCCGGAGAGGATCCAGCCGTAGGGCAGGCACCGCCGCTCGGTGTCGCCGGGATCGCCGTACTCGATGCGCAACACGTTTTCCGCGAGCAGGTCGCCGACGATGGCCCGGGCCGCGTCGCGCGTCGCCAGCTTTCGATCCATGATTCGGGCAACAAGCTCTGACTTCGAGACCTGCATCTCGCGCTCTTCCAGTTCAAGCACAAGCTTCAACACCGCATCGCGCTGGCCCCCCCGCAGGTCGGCCCTTTGCTCTGCGAGGGGCTTGAAGCTCGTGGCGTACAGGACGCCGGCGGGGCCTCTGGCGAACCAGAAGATGTCTGATTCCTCGGTGTAATTGGCTTTGGCCAAACGCACGCCGACGTAATTCCGGCGGTCTTCGACCTTCAGCCGTGCCGCCTCTTCGACAGACATGCCGGCGACGCCAATGCCAAAGCGGCCACCGTCAATAAAAGCCGAATCGCCACGGGCTGCCGTCGCCTCTCGGGCCTGGTCGCTGCCCCGGCTGCTTTTGTTCGTGTGATGCAGGTAGACCAGCGTTTTCCCCAGTTTTTCGTTAATTTCCCGACCGAGATCGATCAGCGGCTGCAACTCATCTTCTGGCCCCGTGCGGAACGCGGCCACGGGGTCAACCGTGACGATTTCGTGGTGGCCGCGATCAAGCTGCCGGAGCAACCAGTCGGCGCCCTTGCGGCGTCCGCGTTCGTTCACTAGCTCGATGCGCATTCCCTGAGTGCTGGCGACTGTGAAGCGCCCTTCATGAAGGCGTTCGCGAAGCAATGGCCCGATCTCTGTGCGACCGCCGAACAGGTCGCCCCCGATCTGTTCGGCCGCGCGCACAAGTGCGTACTGCCGGCGATGAAGATCCGCATTTGACTCTTCGGCCGTTAGCATCAGTACCGGCACCGGTGAGGTGGGCACCCATTCCGGGACGCCAAGCACGTCGACCGCAGTAGCAAAACCCGTGAGCATCGCCTGCATGAGAAAAGACTTGCCGGCGCCTCCAGGGCCGTACACGACGCCCGTCGTCGGGTGTGGGATGGGGCCATTGAAAATCTGCACCGGCGGAACGGTGTCGATGAATCGCGCGGCGCTCAGCGTGCCGATATCGAGATCGGGCAGATCAAGCGCTTGGCCAGCGGCCGGCTCTTCGCCCGGCCCAAGATCTTCGAACGGAGGGCCTACTTTTTTACGCGCCGCCCTGATGGACTCGCCCCACAAAAAAGCTCGTGCCCGTTTTTTACTGCCGTTGCGCTTGTCCAGCGCGACGGCCCAAAGCGTCGGATGCCCGGTCATGATGTTGAGTGCCGTGACGTCGTCGTGCGTGGTGCACAGCGCTTGGGCAACGTGCAGCAGCGCATCGGAACGCCCGCCGATGGACACGCTTTCTATTTCGGTGAGATCGAGCCACACGGCGCACTCGGCGAGTACGCGATCTAACGTGTCTTGCGGCAGCGGCCAATCGACCGGCAGCGGCGGCCAACCGTCGCGCTGTTCGGTGGTGCTGCGCGCGGCGCCCTTGAATTCGGCCACCACGGCCACGCACGTGGCGTACAGCGCGTCGGCGTTGCCTTCAGGCAGGGATGGCATAACACGCCCCCGTGACCGTCAGATAACGTTGGCTTCGGCCGTCGTACAACTCGACGCCGCCAGAGTCGAGCGCGAATGGCCGCGCCTTCGGATCGTTGAATTGGCCGGACATTTCGGCAGGGATGCTGCCGCTCATGAAGCCGCGCAGCCCGATGCCGGATGGCGAGCGTTCCCAGTAACACGAGCCGGCCGCGTCGACGACGCGCCGCGCCCAGGGCTTGATCGCGTCGAATTCGTCGAATGCTTTGTCGATGTCGATGCCGATAAGGCGCAGATCGGGATGCTCGACGTTGATGTCGGACAGCACGAAACCGATACCGGCAACGCGCTTCGGGTACGTGCGCCAAACGGTCAACGCGTGATCAAGTGGGCACCAGATCCGGCGATCGCCCGCGCCCGCCGCGTGCAGCTTCGCCGGATGCAACGGCGCCTTGGCGGCGTCGCGCACGATCCACCGAGAGAAGGCGGCGAGTTCTGGCAAGTGGCGCCGGATGCTCTCGGCAGCTTGATCGGCGCGGCGGTGCGGTGCAGACTTCGAAGTGCTTGATGTTTGATTTCGACTTGAGTCTTCTGCGCCGTCCGGGGCTGTCACCCCGGCGGCGCTCCCGTTTGTGCTGCTCATGTCAGCCAGCCCCCTCGAACCACGTCATGAAACGCCGGCGATTCACGATCCAGCGACGGCCAACGCGCAGCGATGGGATCTCGCCGGTGCGCAGCCCTTCATAAACGCTGTTGATTCCGATGCCCATGACGGCCGCAATTTCTGGCGGCTCCACCGTTGCCGCCGCCTGCCAGCCCCCTTCAATCTTCGATGCCGCTTCACCCATTTTCCCGTCCTCGGTTGTTACGTCGCGTCCATTGTGCTTAACTGGACACTTCTAACGCCATCGTTTGTCGTGTCTTATATGGTTAATCGCAACGTAATCGGGTACAGCGGACCGGCCCTCGCCTTGGAATGGGCGACGTTCCGGTCTGGCTTCGACATAAAGACGGCCACCCTGCCGGGCCAATTGAGCCCATCGCGCTGGCTGGTCCCTACCGAACTCGGCGCGGCCCCGGTCCCGCTGACTCGTGAGATAGACGATGACGTCGTGAATCGTTTTGCAGCGATGACAAGTGACGACGACGTGCGGCGGTTCGCGCATCGTTTCGGCTTTCTCTGGCTCGATTACGCGATGACGTTCAATCGGACCCGAATCTCGAAGCGCGCTGAACGGTGGCTGTTCGAGAATTTTCGTATTGCTAACGACGTTGATTTGATTCTCGATCACGCGGCAGACATGCGAACTGCACTCGCACTCGCGAGTAATCCGGCCCGAACCCCTGACGACGCCGCGTCTGTCGCCGTAACAGTCGGCAATGCCCTACTGGACGTCGGCAACCTCTATGTCAGCTTGCACAGTCATTCGGACGGCACGCTGCGCCAGCATTTCGGTCCGCGCTCGCTGCTCGGCGGGATCTGGATTCGGTTTGCGAACCTGATCGCTGATCAGGCTGGCGCGATCCATATCTGCGCCAAATGCTCAAGCCCGTTCGTCGTGGCATCGAAGGCGCGCGGCAATCCTCGGCAATGGTGTTCAAACGCCTGCAAACAGGCTCAAAAGCGGGAGCGCAGCAAGCATGTCGATCACAAGTAAAGGTCGCGGTAAATGGCTGGTCACGGTCTATCTAGGCCGCGTGAACGGCAAGCCTGTGCGGCGCTGGTGGGTCGTCGAGGGAACGAAGAAAGACGCCGAAAAGTTCGAGCGCGAGCGGCTGCGTGAACTGGATCACGACGCCTTGCCCACTGACCGCCTGTCAACCGTGGCCCAGGTCTGTGATCGCGTGTTGAAGCTAATGCCCGTGGCCGCCACGACGAAAGCCCGTTACGAGTCGCTCGTCGCGCATCACATCGTGCCGCACATCGGGCGCGAGCGAATCGAGGACGTGCGTCCGGATCAAATTCAGCTTCTATACAGCAGGCTGCTTTCGTCAGGTCGGCGCACCGGTGGTGGTGGCGGACTGTCGCCGCAGACCGTGAAGCACGTACATGCGCTGCTCGGCGTGATCTTCAAGACTGCGCGCCGCTGGCGACTCGCGGCGTCTGACATCATGCAGGACGTCGACACGCCCAAGGTGCCCAAGTCGAGGCGCAAAGTGATCGCGCCCGAACTCGTGGCCGGCTTCCTTGATGTGCTGGGCCGGTCGAAGTATGAAATCCCGATCACGCTGGCGATCACGATGGGTCTGCGCCGGGGTGAAATCCTCGGGCTCCGCTGGTCCGATGTGGATCTCGACGGCGGTAAGATCTCAGTGTCGCAGACGCTGGTAGAGCCTGAATCCGGAGAGCTTGTGTTTAAGGCGCCGAAAAGCGACGAAAGCCGCCGCACGATCTCCATGCCCGCCTCCACCGTGGCCCGCCTACGGACGCACAAGGCCGCGCAGCGCGCGATCATGCTTGAGATGGGTCAGGACTACCGGCGCGATCTCGATCTTGTATGCGCTCAGGTGGATGGCAACGCGGTACGCCCCAGCAGGCTCACGACCGCCTACCGCGGCCTAGCGGCACTGCATGGGCTTGGCGGTGTCGGCCTTCATGACTTGCGGCACACGCACGCGACGATGCTGCTAGAAGCTGGTGTCGATCTCAAAGTCGTATCCGCCCGGCTCGGGCATTCAACGATCACGTTGACCGCTGATACCTATGCGCATGTCACGGAAAAGCTCGACCGCGACGCGACCAGCAAGATCGATGGCTACTTCACGCGCGGCGGGAAAACGACGAAGTGATCGACTAAGTGATCGACCGACTTGGAGAAATGCAGACGTAAGGCATTGAGCGATATAGCAGAAGCGCCCGATACCTTACCGCTTTTCAAGACCGGTGCAATCGACCACTCTGCCACTCTTCCGGAGTGCTGTGCCGGGCCGGTCATGGCATCTGCGCGCCCCGCCCATCCAGTGCCGCGGGATTATACGGGTTCATGTATCGGCTGACCCGCTTCGCTGCCGCCCCGTCGATTTCTCGCCCTCGAGGCATGCCGTGCACCGCCGCCCTCTCGGCCCGACTTGCGCCATGGGGTTGCGGGTGTCGGATTATCCGATGAGTCGTGACATGAATCCCATGGGGGAATCAGGTTGAACTTTCGCCCCCCGCCCCTATCCTTATCCAAGGCTGTGCCTGGCACGGCCCCCGTTCACACTGGAGATTAGAGAGCATGCCCACCCAAATCGTGACTAGCCGTTCGGAAGGCGTCGTCATCCAGACGAACAAGCTGATCCGCAACACCTACACCCTGCTGGCGATGACCCTGCTGTTCAGCGCCGCGACCTGCGCGTTGTCGATGATGGTGGATATGGGCCGGGGCGCCTATCTCGTCAGCACCCTCGCCGCTTTCGGCCTGATCTGGTTCGCACTGCCCCGCACCGCCAATTCCGCTGCCGGCCTCGGCGTGGTGTTCGCGATCACCGGGCTGCTGGGCTTTGGGCTCGGGCCGGTCCTGAGCATGTATCTGTCACTGCCCAATGGTTCACAAACGGTGATGACCGCGCTTGGCGGCACCGGCGTGATCTTTCTTGGCCTGTCAGCCTACGCACTGACTACCAGGCGCGACTTCAACTTCATGGGCGGCTTCCTGTTCGTCGGCATGCTGGTGATACTCGGTGCTGCCTTGCTGAACATCTTCCTGGCCGTGCCGGTGTTGACGCTCACGATCTCCGCCGCGGTCATACTGCTGATGAGCGGTTTCATCCTGCACGACACCAGCCGGATGGTGAACGGCGGCGAGACCAACTACCTGCTGGCCACCGTCGGCCTTTATCTGAACATATTTAATATCTTCGTGAACCTGCTCCAACTGTTGGGCATCGCCGGCAGCGACGACTAGGCACGCCGACCGCTGAGGACATGCGGGGCCCCCAAGGGGTCCCGCTCTATATGGACTGGATGAAAATCGCGAGTGCGCTGATGCTGGGCCTGATGATTGCCCTGTTAATTCCGCGCGCCAAGGCCATGCTCGAAAACAGCCCGCAAGCCAAGCCCGGCGACTGGACCGCCGCGCTGATCCCCATCCTTGGCGTCATCGGATTTGTTCTTTTGCTGATGTCAATGGTCTGAACCGCGCCCCGCCTCAGGTCTGCGGTTCCAGCAATTCCCTTCCGCCCATGTATGGCCGCAATGCCGCTGGCACGACCACACTGCCATCACGCTGCTGATAGTTCTCGAGCACCGCCACCAGCGTGCGCCCCACCGCGAGCCCGGAGCCATTCAAGGTATGCAGGAGTTCCGGCTTGCCGGTCTCCGGATTGCGCCAGCGTGCCCTGATGCGGCGCGCCTGGTAGTCCTCGAAGTTACTGCACGAGGAAATTTCGCGATACGCGTTCTGCCCCGGCAACCAGACTTCGAGATCATAGGTCTTCGCCGACGAGAAACCCGTGTCACCGGTGCACAGCGCCATCGTGCGGTACGGCAGTTCCAGCGTCTGCAGGACTGCTTCCGCATTTGCCGTCAGGCCTTCAAGCGCAGCATAGGAGTCGCCGGGCGCGACCAGCTGCACCAGTTCGACCTTCTCGAATTGATGCTGGCGAATCATGCCTCGCGTGTCGCGGCCGTAAGAGCCTGCCTCGCTGCGAAAGCAGGGCGTATGACAGACAAACTTGAATGGCAGCTGGGCAGCGTCGACGATCTTGTCCTGCAGGAGATTCGTGACGGGCACTTCGGCAGTCGGGATCAAGAACAGGTTCTGCTTCTGAATTTCGAACAGATCTTCCCTGAACTTCGGCAGTTGGCCCGTGCCGCGCATCGTTCGTTCGTTGACCACGTAGGGCACATAGACTTCATGATAGCCGTGCTGAGTCGTGTGCAAATCGAGCATGAACTGGATCAGCGCCCGATGCATGCGCGCGATGCCATCGGCGAGCACGACGAAGCGGCTGCTGGCGAGCATGGCGCCAGCCTCGAAATCCATGCCACCGATGACAGCCCCGAGGTCGACGTGATCACGAGGTTCGAAGTCCAGCTCACGCGGCGTCCCCCAGCGTCGAAGCTCGACATTCCCTTCCTCCGAACGGCCATCCGGCACCGACGCATGCGGAATGTTCGGCAGCCCGGACGCAAAGTCGTCGAACTCCACTTGCAAGGCCTCGAGCGCCGCTTCACACGCCCTCAGGCGTTCGCCCAGCGCGCCGACCGACGCCCGCAGCGGTTCGATGTTCTCACCGCGCGCCTTGGCCGCACCTATCGACTTGCTTGCCGCATTGCGTTCGGCCTGCAGGTTCTGCGTTTCGACCTGCAGCTGTTTGCGGCGCGCTTCCAGCGTCTGATAGGCAGCGACGTCGAACACAAGCCCACGTCGTGCGAGGCCGGCGACGACCTGGTCGAGATTGTTTCGAAGGAGTTGGGGATCGAGCATGGTGACCTGGCGGTACGGCGGACCGCAGTGATTGAGTGGTCGCGAATTATAGCGACGCAGGCTGCCGCGGGCGATGCGGCCGTCAGTCCTTGCCGGAACGGGTCGGTGCAGATTCGCCGCGCAAATAGCGCAGCTTTTCAGCAATTCGCTGCTCCAGGCCGCGGTCCACGGGATGGTAATAGCGCCGGCCTGCGAGTGCGTCCGGCAGATAGACCTGCCCTTGCGCATGGCCATCAGCCTCGTCGTGATCGTAGCGATAGCCGTGCCCGTGGCCCATCGATTTGGCGAGATGCGTCGGCGCGTTGCGCAGGTGATCGGGCACCGGCAGCGAACCGAGGCGGCTCACGTCCTCGCGGGCCGCATTGAAGGCCGCGTAGACCGCGTTGCTCTTGGCCGCGATGGCGCAATAGACTACCGCCTGCGCCAGCGCCAGATCGCCCTCAGGCGAGCCGAGACGCTCGTAAGTATCCCAGGCGTCGAGTGCGAGCTGCAGCGCGCGTGGGTCAGCGATGCCGATGTCCTCGTTTGCCATGCGTGTAATGCGCCGCGCGAGATAGTTCGCGTCGCAGCCGCCATCGAGCATCCGCGCAAGCCAGTAGAGCGCCGCGTCCGGGTCAGAGCCCCGCACAGATTTGTGGAGCGCCGAGATCTGGTCATAAAAAACATCGCCGCCTTTGTCAAAGCGGCGCAGGCCAGGTCCCGCCAGCACGGTGGCCAACAGTTCGCGGGTCACCGCCGTGTCACCCGCATATCCGGCGGCGAGTTCCAGCAGGTTCAGGCTGCGCCGCGCATCCCCGTCGGCGATATCCGCCAGCAGGGCAATCGCATCGGCGTCGATCCGGAGGCCGCATTCCCGCGTCAGCAGTTCAGCTGCACGGGTCAGCAGATCAACCAGCGCTTCGCTCGTCAACGAATGCAGCACGTAAACGCGCAGCCGCGACAGCAGCGCGTTGTTCAGTTCGAATGCCGGGTTTTCGGTGGTTGCGCCAACGAAGACGATCGTGCCGTCTTCGATGTGCGGCAGGAACGCATCCTGCTGGGCCTTGTTGAAGCGGTGTACCTCATCGACGAACACCACGGTCGCACCACCCTGAGCCTTGGCAACATCGATCGCCGCACGGATTTCCTTCACGCCGCTCAGGACTGCCGATACCGCGAGGAAGTGCGCGTCGACACAACCGGCGATCAACTGCGCGATGGTGGTCTTGCCGACTCCGGGCGGGCCCCACAGCACCAGCGAGTGAATCTGCCCGAGATCGAGCGCACGACGCAGCGGCTTGCCGGCGCCAAGGAGGTGATCCTGGCCCACCACCTCATCGAGCCGGGTCGGCCGCATGCGCGCCGCGAGCGGCCGCGTGTCGGGCGAGCCCAGGCCCGCCTCACTCATCTGCGCTGGCCGCGGGGACCACCGGGCGCGTGCATGCTCAGGACCCGGTACCGCGGATGATGTCGACACCGGACGGCGCTTCGAAGTTAAAGACCTTGGGGTCGATCGCCGGATTGTGCACCAGTTCAGAAAAGCTGATCACGGTGGTCTGGCCCAGATTGTCTTTGAGGCGCATCGCGACGACCTTGCCGTCACGCAGGCCCAGTTCGATGTCGTTGAACTGCTGGCCGCTGGCCTTCGGCTTCAAGCGCAACCACTCGACGCCGTCTTTGCCCGGCAGATCGATGACCTCGAAGCTCGCGTCGACATCAACGTCATCACCCAGCAGACGTCCAGGCGAATCCACGTTACCCAACTTGACTTCATTGATGGTGACCTGAGCGAGGTCCGCGTCGTACACCCACAGCGTCTTGCCATCGGACACGATGCGCTGGCGATAGGGCGTCTCGTACGACCAGTTGAAACGACCGGGCCGCAGGATATCGACTTCCCCCCTGGAGTTTTCAAGCGGCTCGCCGTATTCATCGAACAGCTGCTGTTCGAATCGGGCGTGGAAGGATTTGACCTCGACAAGAAACCGGTCGAGCTGAGCGCGCCCGGACGATGCAGCCAGCGCCGTGAGGCTGAGGCCGCACAGCACGACGGTGCACAGCGCGCGAGCCCAGGGGGCCAGCATGATGCCGCGCATGACGCAGCTCAATCGCGTGGCGGCGGCGGCGGCGCGAGCACTTCGCGCATGCCGTTCGATTGCAGTTCACCCACCACGCCCGCACGCTCCATGTCTTCCATGATGCGCGCCGCGCGGTTGTAGCCGATCTTGAGCCGCCGCTGCACCCCGGAGATCGAAGCGCGGCGTGTCTCGGTCACAATCCGCACGGCCTGATCGTAGAGTTCGTCGGTTTCGCCGCCACCCTCCTCACCATCGAATCCAGCCCCTTCGCAGTCGGCAGGCGCGTTGACGATTTCATCGATGTATTCCGGCGCCCCGAGTTTGCGCAGTTCCTCGACGACGCGATGCACTTCCTGATCGGACACGAACGCCCCGTGCACGCGTTGCGGCAGCCCGGTGCCGGGTGGCAGATACAGCATGTCGCCGTGACCCAGCAGATTCTCCGCCCCCATCTGGTCGAGAATCGTGCGCGAATCGACGCGCGAGGACACCTGGAACGCGATGCGGCTCGGGATATTCGCCTTGATGAGCCCCGTGATGACGTCCACGGACGGACGCTGGGTCGCGAGGATCAGATGGATGCCCGCTGCGCGTGCTTTTTGCGCGAGGCGCGCGATCAGTTCTTCGACCTTCTTGCCAACCGTCATCATCATGTCGGCGAGTTCATCGACGATGACCACGATGTACGGCAGCGCAACGAGCGATGGCGCGCTTTCGCCTTCTGTCTTGCGCTTGAACAGCGGGTCGAGAATCGGCTGTCCGGCCTCGTTGGCGTCTGTCACCTTGCGGTTGAAGCCGCCGATGTTGCGCACGCCCATCGCCGCCATCAGGCGATAGCGGCGCTCCATTTCGCCGACGCACCAGCGCAAGGCGTTCGCCGCTTCCTTCATGTCGGTGACGACCGGCGCGAGCAGGCCCGGAATGCCCTCATAGACCGACAGTTCGAGCATCTTCGGGTCGATCATGATCATGCGCACGTCGTTCGCCGTCGACTTGTACAGGAGGCTCAGAATCATCGCGTTCAGCGCGACGGACTTGCCCGCGCCCGTCGTGCCGGCGACAAGCAGATGCGGCATGCGCGCCAGATCGACCACCGCCGGCTTGCCGGCAATGTCCTTGCCGAGCGCGAGCGTGAGCCGCGATTCGCTTTCCTCGTACTCACGCGACTTCAGGATTTCGGACAGGCTCACGACTTCTCGCCGTTCGTTCGGGATTTCGAGACCGATGACGGATTTGCCGGGAATCACTTCCACCACGCGCACGCTGACCGTCGACAGTGAGCGTGCGAGATCCTTCGACAGCCCCGTGATCCTGCTGGCTTTGATGCCGGGCGCTGGCATCAGCTCGAAGCGCGTGATCACCGGGCCTGGCAATACGGCGGTGACCTGCGCCTCAATGCCGAAGTCTTTCAGTTTCAGTTCGACCTGGCGCGACATCGCCTCGAGCGCCTCGGCCGAATAACCAACGACTGCCGCGCGCGGTTCGTCCAGCAGATTCAGGTGCGGCAGCGCAGTGGCGCTCGATTCGTCGAACAGGATCGACTGCCGTTCCTTCTCGACCCGGAGGCTCGGCTCGATCTCGACAACCTTCGGCTCGATGCGCGGCGGCACACGCTGCTCCTGGCGCTCGACTTCCAGCTCAACGATGGCGGTCCGCTCACGCCGATGCTGTTCCCGATCGACGCGTTCCCGCAGGCCCGCCACCCGCACGCTGGCCCAGCGCCAAAGCGCGATCGTCCAGCCGCCGGTGCGATCCATCGTGTTCAGCCAGGACATGCCGGTCAACAGGGTGTAGCCGGTCAGGAACAGCGCGAGCATCAGCAGCACGCCGCCGAGTTCGCCGCACAGGCCGATCAGACTGCGGCCGAGCACGTCGCCCAGAATGCCGCCCGCACGATGTGGCAAATCGGCGAAGCTGCCGTGTGCCCGCACCCACAGCATGGCGCAGCCCATGCCTAGCGTCAGCAGGAAACCGATGGTGCGGATCGAGAGCCAGGCGTAGTCCGGCGTTTCGCCGGTATGGCGGGCATGCCGGTAGAAGCGGTAGCCGCCGTACACGACGGCCAGCGGACAGAAGTACGCAAAGCGTCCGCAGAGATACATCAGGACGTCGGCCAGCCACGCGCCGAAGACGCCGCCCTGGTTATGGACGCGAGCGGATCCCAGGCCCGTGTGCGACCAGCCCGGATCAGCCGGGTGGTAGGTCCATAAGGCGACCAACACGAACAGCGCAACGCCGCCGGTGGCGATGAACACGCCTTCCTTGATGCGTTGCCACACCTGGAGAGATACCTGGTCGGCGACGCTGGGTTGCCGCCGAATCGCTTGCGCCATGATCTAATCCCGATACTTCGAATGATCTAATAAACATCTGTTCATCAAATGAATTTACATCATAACTCCAGCAAGATCTGATGACCACCAGCCTGCGGGCCTGGGCGCCTGCGCTGTCCGCTGCCACATGGACACCGGCTGCGGCCTGAATTCAGTCTCAACCAAATCATTTATATCTATAAATTACCAACCAAAAGCGCTGTCTGACGCGGCCGCCCGCCTAGCCTTACGCCTGCTGCTGCAGCCGAATGATCTTGAGGTACTGTCGGCAAAATCCCGACAAGCCCTTGCGCAGACAGGAAGATCCAGCAATTGTGGTGCGCGCCTTTGGGGTCGCTCCGGCTGGCCGACCGGCGGCCCGCTCCTCGTAGGCTGTTCACCTGTCCCTGCCCGCGCCGGGTCCGCTGCGGCGGTTCGGTCGTAACGGTGACCAGCGAGAGGCGGCGTGGCTGCCTGGCGACCAGACCCGACGGAAGCCGTGCGGATGGCACGTGATCTCTGATATTTTGCCCGCGCTTGCTGCTCCCCGCGGCGACGCCCATACGGGGGGCAGGCAAGCGGCGGCGGTCACCGACGCGCCGGCGGCAATTCCCTTCGAAAACAGATTCGACAGCCAACGGCACCACACCCTCATGACACGCAAGAACACCTACCGGGTCACCTTTCTCAACCAGGGCAAGGTCTACGAGATCTACGCCCACAAGGTCGCCCAGGGCGGTCTGCTCGGCTTCGTCGAAATCGAGGACATCATATTCGGCGAAAAGACGACGGTCGTGGTGGATCCGAGCGAGGAGCACCTGAAGTCCGAATTCCAGGGCGTCAAGCGCACTTACATCCCGATGCATGCGGTCGTGCGGATCGACGAAGTAGAGAAGACCGGCCTGAGCAAAATCACTGACGCCGGCGGCCGCGGTGACAAGATCATGCCGTTCCCGGTCTTTACCAACCATCCCGAACCGAAGTCCTGAGCGCCGCCGTTCTGCGCCTCGAAGTCGTTCCCAATCTGAGCGAAGTCCCGGCCGCGGCCTGGGATGCGCTCGCCGGCACGGCCGACCCGTTCCTGCGTCACGCATTCCTGCACGGACTCGAACAGCATCGCTGTCTGGATGGTCACGGCTGGTATCCGCAGCATTTGCTGGTCTGGGACGGCGATCAGCTGGTCGGCACCCTGCCGCTGTACGCGCGCGACAATTCACAGGGCGAGTTCGTGTTCGACTGGAACTGGGCCGAGGCCTACCAGCGCGCGGGCGGCCAGTACTATCCGAAACTCGTCACCGCCGTGCCCTTCACGCCGGTCACCGGACGCCGCCTGTTGATCGCTGACGACCATCCGGCCGCAGCGCGCATTGCCGCGCAGCTTGTCGCCGGCGTGCAGGCGCTCGCCCAACAGCTCGGGGCCTCATCGTGGCATTGTCTTTTTCCACCGGACAATCAGCTGCCGCTGCTTGAAGGCGACAACCTGCTGCTGCGCGAAGGCTGCCAATACCACTGGTACAACCCTGGCTACGCAAGCTTCGATGAATTTCTGGCCAGCCTGACCTCCAAGCGACGCAAGGAAATCCGCCGCGAACGGCGCGAGATCGCCGAGAGCGGCCTGCGCATCGATCTGCTCGAAGGCGCCGACATCACGCCCGAACACTGGGCCGTGTTCCATCGTTTCTACTGCGACACCTTCGCGCGCAAATGGGGCGAGCCGCGGCTGACACTCGACTTCATGCACAGCCTGAGCGTCAACATGCCGGAAGCCCCGCTGCTGCTGCTCGCACATGACGGCAGTGAGTACATCGCCGGCGCCTTCGCGCTGCGCGGCGGCGACACGGTCTACGGCCGGCACTGGGGCTGCACGCGCTTCGTGCGTCACCTGCATTTCGAGCTGTGCTACTACCAGTTCATCGACTACAGCATTCGCCATCGCCTGCGTCATTTCGATGCCGGCGCCCAGGGTGAGCACAAGGTTCCGCGAGGTTTCGTGCCGATCAAGACCTGGTCCGTGCACTGGCTGCGTGATGCCGGGTTTCGCCGCGCGGTCGCTGATTTCCTCGCGCGGGAGACTGTGGCCATCGATCGCTATGTCGAAGATGTCGCTGCCCATACGGCGTACCGCGAAGCCGGCGAATGAGGCATGCCCGGTCTGTCCTCACCGCGTTTCTTCTGGATTGCCGCCAACCGTTACGGCGCCCGGCTGCCACCCCTGGACATGGCGCTCGACGAGCCGAACGGTCTGCTCGCCGCGCACGGCGATCTGTCGCCGCCGACCCTGCTCGCGGCTTACCGGGCCGGCGTGTTTCCGTGGTATTCAGCCGGCCAGCCGATCCTGTGGTGGTCACCCGATCCGCGCGCGGTGCTCTACCCTGCCCGCTTTCACGTGTCGCGTTCACTCGCGCGCACCCTGCGGCGCGGTCACTTTTGCGTGACCGCCGATCGGGAATTCGCCGCCGTGATGCGGGCCTGTGCGATGCCGCGCCACGCGGATGATGGCACCTGGATCACGGACGACATGTTCGCCGCGTATACGGCGCTGCACGCCCTTGGGCACGCTCATTCGTTCGAATGTTGGCACGGCGACAAACTGGCCGGCGGCCTGTATGGGGTCGCCATTGGACGCGTGTTCTACGGCGAATCGATGTTCAGCCGGATGAGCGACGCGTCGAAGGTCGCGCTCGCGGCCGCCTGTCGCTGGCTGGCCAACTGGGGTTACGCGCTATTCGACTGCCAGGTGGCGAGCGGCCATCTCGGGACGCTGGGCGCCGTGGTGCTGCCGCGCGCGCAATTCGCCGCCGCCCTGTCTACCCTCTGCGCCCAAGAACCGTCAGAATCGGCCTGGCGCGTGTTTGAGGAGCCAGCCGCGACATGAAACCGCCTACCGGTACGTCACTCGGATTTTTTGTCACCCCGCCGCACAAGTGCGGTTATTTGCCGGGCCGCAATGCCGTCACGATTTTCGTCGACCCTCGCCGGCGGCCGAACGTCGCGACTTACACGTTGCTGTCCCAGCACGGCTTCCGCCGCAGTGGCGATCACGTCTACCGGCCGCAGTGCCCGGACTGCAGTGCCTGCATCCCGGTGCGCATCCCGGTGGATGAGTTCGAGGCGACGCGCGCGCAGCGGCGCACCTTGCGGCGGAACGCCGATGTCACCCTGATCCCGAAAGCGCCGGCCTTCCAGCGCGAGCATTTCGCGCTTTACGAACGCTACATCAACGCCCGTCATAGCGGCGGCAGCATGGAAAACCCGGATCGCGACAGCTACCTCGAGTTCCTGACGTCAGGTTGGTCGGACAGCGTGTTCTACGAATTCCGCTGCGCGAGGCAGCTGCTGGCGGTCGCGGTGGTCGACCACCTCCTCGACGGCCTGTCAGCGGTTTATACCTTCTATGACCCGGATCTCAAGCAACGCAGCCTTGGCCGGCTCGCCATTCTCAAGCAGATCGAGCTGGCCCGGGCCTTACAGCTGAAATGGCTCTACCTCGGCTATTGGATCGATGAATGCCGGAAAATGACCTATAAACGCGAATACGCGCCACTCGAACAGCTCCGCAGCGGGGTCTGGTCGCGCCTCACAGACAAGATCCCCGCGTCCGCTGCTTTACCCGGTGAGCGTTGATCGGGCAGAATTGGCCGCCCCGCGCAGGGGCCTCCCACCGTCCACAGAGGCAGCATGGCGAAAGAAGATCACATCGAGATCAAGGGCAAGGTCGTTGAGACCCTGCCGAATACGATGTTCAGGGTCGAACTCGAGAACGGGCACCTTGTCACCGCCCACATCTCCGGCAAGATGCGCAAGAACTACATCCGTATCCTCACTGGCGACACCGTACTGGTCGAGTTGACCCCGTACGACCTCAGCAAGGGCCGCATCACGTTCCGCGAACGCTGACGGCGCCCCTCACGCGCCTGGCGGCAACAGGCGCGTGAGCAGATAACGCACACCGAGCTGGATCAGCGACGCAGCCCGAGCATAATCGTTCGGCCCGCGGCCGAACGGATCCGGTACTTCGATCACCCCCGCCGCATCGACACCCGACAGCAGCAGCCCTTGTTGGGCAGTCGCCATACCGGGACGCATGAAGTTCAGGTGATCGAGGTGACCCAAATCCAGCGCGACGAGGACGTCGTGCTCGACAAAGTCCTGGTCTGTGAATCGGCGCGAACGATGCGCTGACAGGTCCAGCCCGTAAGTGCCAGCGCTCTCGAGCAGCGGCGGCGGGCACTCCTGTCCCTGGCGGGCATGCGTGCCCGCAGAAGCGATCTGCAGCCGCGCGCGCACGCCGCGCGCCTCGGCCTCGGTGGCCAGCATGGCGCCCGCCAGCGGGGACCGGCAAAGGTTGCCGGTACAGACGAACAGCACGCGCACGAGATCAGCCATGCGGGGAGCCTCCTGCGCGCAGCGCGCGCGCGCGTGACAGATCGGCCGGCGTATCGACACCAACGCCGCAGGGGGCCACCGCGTCGGGCACGGCAATGCGCGCGCCATGGACGAGTGCGCGCAGCTGTTCGAGGCGTTCGCTGATCTCGAGTGCGGTCGGTGCCCACGCGACGTAGCGCTGCAGAAAACCCACCGTGTAGCCATAAATGCCGACGTGCCGGCGTTGCAGCGGGCCCGCCCGCCAGGCCTCCAGGCCGCCATCGCGCAGATGCGGAATGCAGGCACGGCTGAAATAGAGGGCGAGATCGTTCGCTGCCCGCACCACTTTCACGACATTCGGATCCTCGTACTCCGCGCGATCGCGCAGCGGTTCGCAGACGGTCGCGATATCCGGCGCCAAGGGCGCGCCGAACTGCGCCGCCACCTGCGCGATCACCGCCGCCGGCATGAACGGCTCATCGCCCTGCAGGTTCACGATCACCTGCGTGTCCGCTTCGCCACGTAGCGCGGCCGCCGCCGCAATGCGGTCGGTGCCCGTGCGCAGCTCACGGTCGGTCATACAGACACGGGCACCAAAGCCCTCGGCAACTCGCGCAATGCGCGCGTCATCAGTGGCAATCACCACCTCGGTGGCCCCGCTCTCGCGTGCTCTCTCATGCACCAGCTCGAGCATCGTGCGGCCACCAATGGTCTCCAGCACCTTGCCCGGCAGCCGCGTCGACGCATAGCGCGCCGGGATGTAAACCTTGAAACTCACTTCGCGAGCTGCTCGATTTCTTCATCGCTGAGTTCGCGCGCTTCGTCTTCGAGCATGATCGGAATATCGTCCCGGATCGGGTAGGCGAGCCGCGCGCTTTTCGATACCAGCTCCTGACGGGCCTTGTCGTAGATCAGCGGTCCCTTTGTCACGGGGCACACCAGTAGTTCAAGCAGCCTCTTGTCCATCGTCACCTCGCATGAGCAGCTGTTGCAGACGCTGCGCGAAAATTTCGGGTAGCTCGGCCGTCACTGGCACCGACCAGCAGCGTGCAATGCCGAATTGCTCGCACTTCACGGCATCCTTCTCGGTCATCAGGATTGGATAGTCGTCGTCGAAGGCAAAATCCTCCGCGCGATACCGATGATGGTCCGGGAACGG
>Ga0163144_10009625_pt1 | contig 20727 bp, 16 predicted proteins | sample OliLak19BULKMAT1_FD_123175 | JGI IMG/M metagenome (GOLD analysis project Ga0163144, IMG submission 123175) | Freshwater microbial mat bacterial communities from Lake Vanda, McMurdo Dry Valleys, Antarctica - Oligotrophic Lake LV.19.BULKMAT1 | ecosystem: Environmental > Aquatic > Freshwater >... | reverse complement strand
GCTCCGAGCCACTCGAGTTCGGCATCCCGCTGGACTTCCGGCAACTCCACGCACCATGCCTTGGCGTGATCCAGATCGCCCGGATCCCAACGGTAGCCCCTCGCCCGCAGGATGTCCTTGGTCTCGTAAGGCGTGTTCACCGCCCGGATACGGACAGTCGGTGTTCTCGCCGAGGCCAACAGGTATTCGAACGGCTGCTCGCCCGAAGGCAACGGCGTCGCGAGCAGGTGCAGCGTGGCGAGGCAGTCCTCGGTCGCGCGATGGCCACCGAAGAACAGGCCGCAATGCGCCGCCATCAGACTCTCGAGCGCAAGCGAACGTCGGCCGAGCGCCTGCCAGGGCACATCGCGGAATGAGCAAGCCCAGAGTTTCTTGCGCAGCACTTCGAAGCGCCGATGCACGAAGCCGCGATCGAAGGACGCGTTGTGCGAGACGATCAACTCGGCGCTCTGGCACACTTCGGTGACCTGCGTTTCATCGATACGCTGGCCCGCGACCATTTCGTCCGTGATGCCCGTGAGCGCCACCACCTCGGGAGGGATCGGACGGCTCGGGTCCTCGAGCGAGGAAACGGCGGGCGCCACATCGAGCACGCGGCCGGAGCGTCGGGTGAAGGTGAATGGCACGAGCGAGAGTTCGAGGATCGCATCCGTTTCGGACGATAGCCCCGTGGTCTCGACATCAAGCACGATGCCGCGGCCGACCGATTCCCCCTGAGCCTCGCCATAGGATTCACGCGGCACGAACCGTCGCAACACGCGGTAGTCACCGGAAGCTTCGAGTTGACGAGCGAGCGGTTCGAGATCGGGGCGCGGCTTGGGCTCCGACATGCGAGCATCCTCGGGCTTCCCCGCAGCGAGAGCGCGGGGCAAAGCATGCGGCCCGATGGGACGCATCGGGCCGTGCTGGGTCAACGGGCAGTGAGCGTTGCTGCTAGACCTTGAGGACGTGCGTCGCTTCGGATCCCCGCGTACTACTCACCACTTCGAACTGAACACTCTCTCCTTCGCGCAGGGTGCGGAATCCCGCCCCCTCGATGGCCGAGAAATGGACGAAGACTTCTGAACCCTCTGTTCCGTCGGGACGGATGAATCCGTACCCTTTTCCTTCGTTGAACCACTTGACGGTGCCACGCGCCATCGGTGGTCCCTCCCGCTTGCACTGGAAGTTCACGGCAGACCCGGACCCGAAGCGGAGGTTGCGCCTGAGTGAGTCGCGAATCAAGAGCGACTTTCGCCGCCGCGACGGACGCGGCGCCGAGAATGTCAGGCCGCAGTCCGGACCCCTCGGCGGCGACTCGCAAGTCGCTGGTAGAGCGCACGGGCCTCGCGATGGTCCGAATCCTGCTCCAACACGGACTCCAGTTGCACGAGCGCCTGGCGCGTGTCACCCGACGCTTCGAGAGCCCGAGCGAACGCGACGCGCGCGGTGTGGAAATCCGGGTTCAGTTCGAGCGCCTGCGAGAACGATTCAATCGCATCGTCGATACTTCCCAGCTGCAACTCGTGTACACCGAGCAGCAGATGCAGGTCCGGATAGGCCCCACGCTCGGTCACTGCCTCACGCAGGATCTGCAGCGCCGCACCGTGCTCTCCCCGCTCCGACATGGCCTGCACCGCGTGCAGCCGCTCCTCGAGCCACGCGTCACTCGCGTGTAGCGCACGGCGCAGCAGCGGGCCTGCATCCTCGAAGTCCGCATGCCCCAGGTGGACCATCCCTTGCTCGAACGTCGAAGGCTCGGTCACGTCACCGTCGCGGGCCAGCATCCGCAATGCCTCCATCGCCTCGGCGATGCGACCTTCACGAGCGTCGAGCAGCGCCCGCTCCACCGCCGCGGCGCGGTAGCGCGGATTCAGCACGAGCGCACGGTCGAGCGCACGGCGCGCCTCCGCACGCCGCCCCAGCTGCGCAAGCAGCTGGCCCCGATGGCAATGTAGATCCGCCCAATCCACGAGCGTCGAGGCGAGTTCGAGGGCGGCGATGCCGGCGTCGGGATCGCGCTGCTCCTCGGCGATCCGAGCGAGCTGCGCGAGCGTGCGCGCGATCCGCTGGCGATCGGCTGCGTCGGCAGTATCGGCCAACCGCGCCGAGAGCTCATCGACTGCACGCCGGGACTCTCCATGACGCGCAATGTCCAGCGCATGGGCGTGCTCGGGTGGCAGTGCGGAACCGGAATCGGGCAGCGGCTGCATACGGCGGGTTATCGGCCGGGATCGGAGCGGACTTGTGTTTCACCCGCCCCCACCCCGGCGGGGCGCCGTGGTCAGCGCAGCAACATCAGTTTCATGGCGTATCCGGCCGCCAGCGTGATGCCCAGGTTGTCATCGAGTGGGATCGGGAGCATTTCCACGATAGTGGCGGTGAAGGCTCCCACCAGCAGCACGCTCCAGGGCAGATGCCCGAACATGGCTGCGTATGCCGCCCAGATGAGGCAGGCGATGAAGCATCCGAGCGCGCCTTCGAGCGACTTGTTGAAGAACTTGTGCCGACCATAGGCGCGGCCGACCAGAGCGCCGAAGGCATCCCCGAGCACGGTGAACCCGAGCGCAGCCGCTGCCACCGGCTGAGGCAGGATCTCAATTGCAAGCAACGCGGCGAGCAGCAGATACGTGGACCCGAGCAGGCTCAACTGTTCGTGCTCACGGATCATCTCGCCAAAGAATGTCTGGAAGAACCGCTTCACCCGGCGCTCGTGCAGGCGCAGCAAGTCGAGCGCGATCGCTCCCACCACCAGTGCGACGAACAGCACACGGAACTCGCTCTTGCCGCGCGGCCACGGAAGGACCTCGTGCAGCAGCTCGAGCGGCAGGATGATGAAGCCGAGATGGACGAGCTTGCGGCGGAACTCGGCCTGCCACTGGGGACGGCGCAGCGGCTCGAGTGGATCGGAGAAGTGGGGAGTGCTCACGCGGGCCACATTAGCACTGCGTCACGGTTCCGTCGTCGGGGACAGCTCGCGATACGCTTGGCGCATGCCGAGGATTCGGCGGGCGTAATCCTGCGAGTCCGCGTTGCTCGCCAACTCGCAGAACAGCGCACTGCCCCCGCGGGCCAGTAACTCACGCCAATCGCGCCGGATCGTGCCGGGCCCGGCGTTGTAAGCAGCCAGCGCGACCGCGGGCTGGCCGTCGAACCGCTGCAACAGCCAATGGAGATATCGGGCACCGTAGCGCACGCCCACGTCGGGCTCGAACAGCCGCTCGACGGTCGGCTCGGGCTCGCGCAACCAGCGCGCAACGTCGCCGGCGGTGGCCAGCTTGAGCTGGGCCAGCCCTAGCGCATCGCTGCGCGATCGCGCACGTGGGTCGAAGCGCGACTCCTGCCGCATCAACGCCCACAGCAGTGCGCGCTCCACGCCCAGCGTCTCAGCCGCAACGACCGACGCTTCGAACGGCGGAGGATACGCCCACGCGATCATGCTCCATGCGAGCGAATCATCCTCGCCCGCTGCAACGAAAGCGCGCTCGGAGTAGCGCGTTCCAGTCGCCGTGTTGCCTGCAGCATAGGCGAGCTGAGTGGCCCGCAACCCGATCGGCACACTCACTCGGTAGCCCGTCGGGACAAGCCGCTGATCGCTCGCGGCCCAACGCGACAGGAGGAATGCCGCATCGTCGGGAAGTCCTACAGAGTCCAGTGCCGCGACCGCCGAGAGCACTTCACACGCCGTGTCCGCTTCGCAGCCCGCGGCCGCGAGCGTGCCCCGCCAGCCGCGCAATCCGAGCGTCTCGCGGGCTGAGGCGCGGTAGAAGCCATAGCCCGGTGCGCGTGCGAGTCTCGTGAGGACCGAGTCGCTCGCGGGTCGGTCGAGGGACCGGAGCGAAACGCCATACCAGAAGCGGGACGCCTCGCTCGTGCCCCGCTGCCACAGCGCGCGAGCGCTATCGGATTCCCCCGCGACGAACGCCATCAAGCCGGCCAGGAAACGTGCGTCCTCGGCGCGGCGATCCCCCGCTTCCAGGACGCGCAGGAACCCCTCCTTCGCCTGCGCCCAGCGGCTACGGTCCTGCGCTTCGCGCGCGAGTTCCCACCAGGCGGTTGCGCGCTGCGCGGGTTCGGCAGCGGTGCGCGCGATGCGCCGATAGAGCGCAAGCGCGGAATCCGTGACCGACCCGTCGCGCAATGCGCGGGCACGCTCGAGTTGCGCGCGGACGTCGGCTACCGCATCGGGAGCGAGCCGCAATGCGGCATCCGCAGCCTCGCGCGCGGCCCTGGGCGAGCGGGACTCCCTCAGCACTTCGGCAAGCCGCAACTGCACCCGCCAGCGCTCCGTCGCCTCGACGCGCGGCGCCGCCCGCCGCAACCTCGCCGCCGCCGACTGGCGCATCGCTCGGAAATAGTCCACCTCCGCACCGGTGCGCTCGTCCGCGACCGAGAGCGAGTCGCCTCGCGCGCGCGCCAGCGACTCGAGCAGGTTCAGGCTCGCGCCTGCGGGCCCGAGTGAGGGGTAGACGCGGATGACCTGTTGTGCGAGGTCGACCGTCTGCGCAGTGTCGCGCATGGCGAGCGCGAGGCGCGAGCGATCCGCCAGCCATGTCGCCCGATCCGCCTCCGGCCAACGGCTGCGCTCGGCAGCATCGAGCAGGCGCGCCGCACGAGTCGTGTCGCGCATGCCCAGCGCCCAATGCACGCGAATGCGCAGCGCTCGAAACGCCCAGACCGACGACGTCACTTCGGAACGGGCCAGCAACGAATCGGCCCGCAGGGTGTCCCCCGCTGCCACGAGGCCCTCGGCCTGCACGCGCGCGGCGACCGGGGCGAGCAGGGACACGTGCGGCGCTGCCGCCCAGACCGCGAGCGCAACCGAGTCGGAGCCCCAAGCACTCGCCGTCGAGTCCGGTGCGCGACTCCACGTCACGCCGCCATTGGCACGCAGCGACGGTGCAATGGGCCACCCACCGGCATGCGCCGATCCGGCGATCACCAGCAGGCAGAGCGCTGCGGCGATGCATCCGCGTGGCGCTCGGGACCCGCTCATGCGGTGTCCTCGTGGCTTGGCGGGAAGGGAAGTCCGTCGATGGCACGCGCGATCGCCGCGTGCAGATGCGAGACATCGTCGCGAGCGATGAAGCGCCCGAACGAACCCACAAGCACCAGCACCCCGCCCAGCGTGCACACGTACAGCGTGGCGTCGCCCACCGGCAGCGTGGCGTAGGTGATGCCGATGCCGATCAGCACCAGGAGCAGGAGCGCTGGATTTCCGGCGTACCCGATCCGCACCCGTGTCCCGCTTCCGTTGGCTTCACAACGTAGCATCGCCCACGTCTTCCACGGATTACGGTACCAAGTGATGCGCTGCAGGCACGCGGTCCCGGCAAGCGTGATGAACTGCTCGGGCATGGCGTCGATCGCGCGGCGCACCTCGGGGAGCGCACGCGCGGTCTCGAGTTGCTCGCTCGCGAGGGCGAACGGATCGAGCCAGCGCAGCGCCGGCCCCGAAGACGTTTCCTTTCGCGTGGGCAAGCGACTCACTCCCATTCAATCGTGGCGGGCGGCTTGCTCGTGACGTCGAACACCACGCGATTCACCCCGCGCACTTCATTCGCGATCCGGCTCGCGACCTTGGCCAACAGCGCATGGGGCAGCCGTGTCCAGTCGGCGGTCATCCCATCCACACTGTTCACCGCGCGAAGGGCCACGACCTTCTCGTAGGAACGCTCATCGCCCTTCACCCCCACCGTGCTCACGGGCAACAGCACCGCGAACGCCTGCCAGGTTCGGGCGTACCACTTCGAGCGTCGCAGTTCCTCGATGAAGATCGCATCCGCTTTGCGCAGCACTTCGAGGTCGGGCTTGGTGATCGCCGAGAGGATGCGCACCGCGAGTCCTGGGCCGGGGAACGGATGCCGGTCCACGAGCGAACCGGGCAGCCCCATCTCGCGTCCGAGCTCGCGCACTTCATCCTTGAACAGCCACTTGAGAGGTTCGACCAGCTTCATGTCCATCCGCGCGGGTAGCCCGCCGACATTGTGGTGGGACTTGATCACCTGCGAGCCGAATCCCGTCGAGGCGCTCTCGATGACGTCGGGATACAGGGTGCCCTGCGCAAGGAATTGCATGCGACCCTGCTTCCCGAGCCGCTTGGCTTCCCTTTCGAACACACGGATGAACTCGGTGCCGATGATCTTGCGCTTGCGCTCGGGATCGCTCACCCCCGAGAGCTTGCTCAGGAAGCGCTCGCGCGCATCCACGACATGCAGATTCAGATGCCGGCGCGCGCCCAGCTCCTCGAACACCTCGGTCGCTTCGTTCAATCTCAGCAGCCCATGATCGACGAGCACACAGGTGAGCCGGTCGCCGATGGCGCGGTGGATGAGCGTGGCCGCGACGGTGGAGTCGACGCCGCCCGAGAGCCCGCAGAGCACACGGCCGGACCCGACCTGCGCGCGTACTTCGCGCACCGCTTCGCGCAGGAAGCTCTTCATGCTCCAGCCACCTTGAAGGCCCGCCACTTTGAACAGGAAGTTGGAGAGTACTTGCTTGCCGTAGGGCGAATGCACCACTTCGGGATGGAACTGGATCAAGTGGAACGGCAAATGATCGTGCTTGGCCGCGGCGAAGGCACAGTTCGAGGTATGCGCCACCCTGCTCCAGCCCGGCCCGAGCGACTGGACTTCGTCGCCATGGCTCATCCATGCGCGGAAACGCTTGGGTACGCCGGCGAACAAGGGCGAGGGCTTATCCACGATGAACGTTGCCACGCCGTATTCGGCGTGCTGTGCCTTGGCGACCGTTCCACCCATGAGCTGCTGGGTGACCTGGAAGCCGTAGCAGATGCCGAGCAACGGCTTCTTGAGCGCGTACAACCCTTGCGGCGGCAGCGGCGCGTCGACTTTGTACCCACTCGCCGGCGAGCCCCCCAGGATGATGGCGCTCGGCCTCTTCGCGCGGATCGCGGCGAGCGACGAGTTCCCCGGGATGACCTCGGAGTACACGCCCAACTCGCGCACCCGGCGCGCGATCAGTTGGGTGTACTGCGAGCCGTAGTCGAGGATCAGGACCAGTTCACGAGGCATTGCGACTTCCTTGTCGGTGAGGTTTCGGGAGACTCAATGCCGGAATGTCCGCCGGTCGGTGAAGACCATCGCCACGCCGAGTCGGTCGGCCTCGAGGATGCACTGGGGGTCCTTCACACTTCCGCCCGGCTGAACGATCGCGGTGATGCCCGCCTCGGCCGCGTGGGTCACGCCATCGGGGAACGGGAAGAAACCATCGCTCGCGAGCACGGCGCCCTGCAATTCGTGGCCGGCACGGCGCGCTTTGAGCAAGGCGACATCGACCGCATCGACGCGCGATGTCTGGCCGCTGCCGAGCCCCACCAACGCCTCACCCTTGGCCAGCACGATCGCATTGCTTCGCGCAGCGCTACACACTTCCCAGGCGAAGATCAGCGCCGCCATCTCCGGCCCACTCGGCGCGCGAGCCGTGACGGTGCGCCACGGCGGCGCCTGCCCGGTGGGTTCGCGCTGCAACAGAGCCCACGGCCCCACCGACCGCACCTGCCACGGATCGCTCACCGAAAGATCGGCCGCCGTCAGTTGCACGAGCCGCAGGTTCTTCTTCCCCCGCAGCACGAGATCGGCTTCGGGGGTGATCGCGGGAAACGCAACGCACTCCACGAACAGCGTACTCAGCAATTTCGCCGTTTCGGCATCGAGGGGACGGTTGACCGCCACGATGCCCCCGAATGCGCTCAACTCATCGGCTCGATAGGCTGCGGCGTACGCCTCGGCCAACGTGCGGCCAACCGCCGCCCCGCAGGGCTGATTGTGTTTGACGATGACGCAGGCGGGTTCCTCGAAGCGCCACGCAAGGGTCACCGCCGACTCCAGGTCGAGCAGATTGTTGTACGAAAGCTCCTTGCCCTCGCGCCAGCTGTCGAGCGCGCGTCGCGATCCCACACGAGCGTAGAGCGCTGCGCTCTGGTGCGGGTTCTCGCCATAGCGCAACGTGCGCGCATGTTCGAGCACCAGCGCATGGAACGCGGGGGGCTCGTCCTCTACCACCATTCGGCGCGCCAACTCGCGCGCGATCGCGCTGTCGTAACTCGCCGTATGCGCGAATGCCGCGAGCGCCCACCGGCGCCGCGCCGTCGGCGTGACGCCCTGCTCGAGCGCTGCCAAAGCCTCGCCGTACTGCGAGGGATCGTGCAACACGATCACACCTTCATGGTTCTTGGCCGCGCCGCGCAACAGCGCCACACCACCGATGTCGATCTCCTCGATCATGCCTGCGTCATCGAGACCGATGCCCTTGGCCTCGAACGGATAGAGCGAGACCGCCACCAGATCGAGCGGCTCGAGCTGGCGTTCAGCCAGCGCCGCCATGTCGGCAGCCGAATCGCGCCGCGCGAGGATGGCCGCATGCACATGAGGATGCAGAGTCTTCACGCGCCCACCGAGTAACTCTCGGAATCCTGTCCACTCCTCTACCGGCGTCACCGCGATGCCCGCTTGAACCAGCACCTCGGCAGTGCCGCCACTGGCAAGAATGCGAGTGCCGTGGGCCGCCATGGCGCGCGCGAACTCCACCGCGCCCGTCTTGTCGGACAAGGACAGCAACGCCGCGCGCGGCCAGCCCGGAGCGACCACGCGGCCCGCTACGGCTTCGGGGCTCGGTGCACTCATCGGGGCGCCCCGCTCAGTCGCTGGATCGCCTCGAGATAGCGCTCCTGCGTCTTCGCCACGACCTCGGCAGGCAGGCTCGGCGCGGGAGGCTCATGGTCCCAGCCGCTCTGGTCGAGCCAGTCCCGCACGTACTGCTTGTCGAAGCTGAGCAAGCGGCCCTGCTCGTACTCTGCACGATCCCAGTAGCGCGAGCTGTCGGGCGAGAGTGCCTCGTCGATCAGCGTCAACTCGCCGTCCACGCGGCCGAACTCGAACTTGGTATCCGCCAGCACCAGCCCGCGTTCCCACGCCCATGCGCGCGCTTCCTCGTAGAGGGCGATGCTGCGTGTGCGCAAGGCTTCGGCAGTGTCGGCACCCACGATGGCCACCATGCGCTCGAACGAGATGTTCTCGTCATGCCCGGTGTCCTCCTTGGTCGCGGGCGTGAAGATGGCCGGCTCGAGCCGCGAGCCATCGTGCAGCCCCGCCGGTAGCGCGATGCCACACACGCTCTGCGACCTCTGGTACTCCTTCCAGCCGCTTCCGGTCAGATAGCCCCGAACGACGCACTCGATATCGATACGTTCGGCCTTGCGCACGAGCTGCGCTCGGCCCTGCAACCATGCCGCATGCGGGCGGAACACCGGCGGAAATGCTGCCGGGTCATCGGTCACCAGATGATGGGGCTGCGCTGCGCGCAGCGACTTCATCCAGAACGCAGAGATGAGCGACAGGATGGCGCCCTTCCCTGGAATGGGAGTGGGCAGGATGCTGTCGTAGGCGGACAGTCGGTCGCTCGCCACGATGAGGTAGTGATCCTCGCCTGCCTCGTAGACGGAGCGCACCTTACCGCGGCGGAAGAGTTCCGCGCCGGGCACTTCGATCTCGCCGACGGCGTGACGTGGGTCGAGCAACTCGGGGGCAACGTGGATCGGCGCGGCGCTGTTCATGAAGACCTCCTGCCGCCTCTCGGGACGGCCGTTCAGGTGCTCGGTGGTTCACGGATTCGGCTGCGGAGTGCGGCCCGGACTCGCGTGCACGAGGAAGTGCTCGGCGAGGTACTGCGGTAGTTCATCGATGCCGCGTACGGCGTGCGTGCCGGGCGCAGCGTAATCCCCTTGCGGATCGATCAGTACGAAGTGCATGCCCGCCGCGCGCGAGCCGGCCTCATCCACGCTCCGGATGTCACCCACATAGATCGCCCGGTCGGGTGGAACGCCAAGACGGTCGAGCGCGATGCCGAACAAGCGCGGGTCGGGTTTCTCGACGCCCTCGATCTGCGAGTCCACCACGAACTCGAGCCCGGCTCGCACACCGCAGACGACCAGATGATGCTCGGCCCGGCCATCACTGTTGCTCACACAGCAAGCGCGCAGCCCCATGGCATACACACCATCGAGTGCTGCGCGGGCGCCCTCGGCGGGCCTACCCCACAGTAACGAGGGCGGCTTCTGCTTGGCGTGGAAACGCGCGAGCGCCTCCTCGAGCACCGGGTGCCGGCAACCCACGGCCTCGAGCATGCCGGCGAAGTAGGAATCAATCGGCGCGATCGATCCGAGCGCTGGATGAGGTTCACCGGGCGCGAGTACGCGTGGCCGTGTCGCCGCCTGATCGTACATGCGGCGCCCACGCACTTCGGCCTGACGCATCTGCTCGGGCGTGACGCGCAGCCCCAGTGCGCCCAGCATCTCGCTCATCCACTCGAAATCGAGCCGCACGAGCGTGCCACCCGCATCGAACAGCACCGCTTCGAGCACCGGGCGCTCAGCCATGGGAGGCCTCCGTGGCATCGAAGCTCAGACGTCGGCCGTCGAGCCGCCACGGCTGAGTGAGGAAGCGTTCGATCGCTGGCGCGTAAAGCTGATGCTCAAGCGCGTGCATGCGGTCCGTGAGTGACTCGAGCGATTCGCCCTCGTCCACCTCGAGACTGGACTGCGCCACGATTGGGCCGGCGTCGAGCGCATCTTCGACCAGATGCACGGTGCAACCCGTGATCCGCACCCCGTGACGCCACGCCTGCCCGATCGCATCGAGACCGGGGAAACTGGGCAGTAGCGAGGGGTGGATATTGAGCATCCGGCCAGCGTAGGCCGAAAGCAACGGCGCGTGCAGGCGGCGCAGGAAGCCAGCAAGCACCACCAAGTCGATCCCCCGTTCGGCGAGTGCGTCCAGCCACGGACGCTCGTCCTCGAGCCGTGAGCGGAATCGTCCGGTCGGCGGCGTGAGCGCTTCGATCCCGTGGCGTCGGGCTCGTTCGATCGCGAAGGCCTGCGGCTGATCGCACAGGAGCGCTTCGAGGGTGCCGCCGAGCCTCCCCTCACTGCTCGCGGCAGCGAGAGCCTCGAAGTTCGAGCCGTTGCCCGAGGCGAACACGGCGATGCGTGCGGACCTGGCGGAGAGCACGCCGCAATCTAGCCCGTGGGGTGCGGTCGGGCAAGCGCCATGCGCGCGATGGCCTCATCCGGTCGCCGATGGCATGCGTAGTCCTTGTGAAGACTCGGATCCCCCGTGAATCTCCGGCAACCCACCGGCGTCGGAAGGGGCGAGTGACAGCAGTGCTCACGCAGGACGCGAGAGACAGCACAATTGCTTGTGGCTCACCTCGCACGACATCGACCCGCCCCGGGGAGTTCTCTCCCTGGGGCGTTATCGTTGGAGCACGGGCCTTGGCGGTGGGGCGAGGCGAGCCCGTTCGGGGAACGCGCCGGTGCTCTGCCAGCGCAGCCGTCGCACCCCATGGTCCGACCATTCGTACCAAAGCGAACCTGATGCATCAGTGCGGTCGATCCGCGCGCCGGCAGCGGCGAGTCGCACCAGCGCCGATGGGGCGGGGTGCCCGTAAGCGTTGTGCCGACCACAAGAGAGCAGGGCGACCTTGGGCTCGAGCGCGCGCAGAAATGCCACGCCGCTGCTGGAAGCCGATCCATGGTGTCCAGCCTTGAGCACGGCGGGATGCGGCGTAGCCTCAAGTACCCCTTCGACCACGCTATCGGCGTCCGCAGTGAGCAGTGCGCCGCCGTGACGGTCGAGGACTTCGAGCACCAGTGAGGCCGCATTGTCCCCGCGCCGCGCGATTCCTTCGTCGGACTCTCCCACCGAGGGCGGCCACAACACGCGCACCACGGGGTCCAAGCGCAAGGTGTCCCCGCGCGCATGCGATCGCGCGCGAAAGCGCAGCCCGGGGCCGGGCACCCCGGGGCGAGGGGCGGAAGCGAGCACACGCCTCACGTGGACCCCGCGTTGCACGGCTGCCGCGCCACCGGTGTGATCACCATCGTCGTGCGTGAGTGCGAGCACGGACAACTCGCGGACCCCAGACCAGCGCAGGAACGGCAGCACTGCGCCCTCACCCGCATCCCAGCGAGGGGAATGCGGACCGGCGTCGATCAGCCACCAGCCATCGGGAAAACCGAGCGCGAGCGCATCACCCTGCCCCACGTCGATGACCACCAACCACCAACTCCCCCGCGGCGGGTGCAGCGCTCGCGTGGTGAGCACACCCAACAGCGAGCACACGAGCATCATGCCCCCGAGCCCGGCGGCTGCGAAGCGGAGTCGCCCGAGCGAGCGACGACGCGCGGCGAGCGCGCGTGGCTGCAAAGCTGCGCCCGCGAGCAACCCAGCGCCAACCCATGCCGCCATCACGTCCCACGCGTCGTGACCTGCAGGGAGCAGCGCGAGCGGCGCCGAGGCGGCTTGCGCGGCGACGATGCGCAGCCCGGCAGCGAGCGGCTCGCACGCATGCAGCCATGGTCCACCAGCGCCGGGCAGCACGGCTTCGCAGATGCCGCCCAGTCCAGCGGCCGCGAGCAGCAGCTCGGCGAGCGGCACCGCGAGCAGATTCGCGAATAACCCAGTCCACGGCAGCGCATGGAAGCGGTCGAGTACGAGCGCAAGCGCGGTGATCTGGGCCGCGACGGTGGCTGCGAAGGGCTGAGCGATCGCGTGACACTTCGGCCAGCGCTGCAAGGGAGCGGCGATCGGTCGCGACAGTGTGACCAGCCCCAGCGTGGCCGCGCACGACAACTGGAACCCCAAGTCATGCGCCCAACCGGGACGCCAGATGAGCAACACGCAAGCTGCAAGTCCGAGCGATTGTAACGGATCGAGTGCGCGATTCGCCGCCCGCGCCGCAGCAAGGGCACACTCGCCCACCACCGCCCGCAAGAGCGATGGCAGCGGACCGGCCAGCCACGCATACGCCAGCGCACAGCAAGCGCCAGTGGCCGCGCGCGCGGCCGTGCCTGCGCCACAAGCCGCCGCGCAGCCGCGCGCCACCGCCGCGAGCCACACCACATGCAACCCGGACAGCGCGAGCAGGTGCACGAGACCGGCACCGCGCAGCTGCGCATCGAGCTCGGGTGTCATGGCGCTGCGATCGCCGAACAACAGCGGCGCCGCGAGTTCACGAGCAAGGGGCGACAGTGCATCGGTCAAGGCGCGCTCGACCGCGCGGCGCGCGCGCGTGGCCAACCGCACCGGCGCGGTGGTCCACGCGCGGCTCGCGTGCAGTTCGGCCGTGTAGGCACGCCCATATGCACTCACCCCCGCCGCATCGGCGGCGGACTTCGCGTCGAAACCGCCCGGCACGCGCACCGGGCTTGGAGGCTCGAGTCGCGCGAGCGCGAGCAGCGTGTCGCCCCACTCGGCCGCACACGAGGAGGGCAGGCGCAGGCGTACGCGGCACTGGGGCGGCAGCGGAACGCCTGCGCCAAGGACCCGGGTGATCGCCACGGGGTCACCCGACTCGCGGCGCGTGGGCTCGTCCACGACGGCCCAGAGTCGCACGACCGCGCCATCGACGAACGCCGCACGGCGCTCGGACAGCAGCGCCGCATACGCGCCGGCTCTCGCTCGCGCGCCCAGGAGCAACGCGATCAGGACCAGCAACGAACCGGTCACACGCGGCGCACGCCAGGCCATGCCCGCGCACAGGGCGGCGGTCGCCATGAGCATGAGCATGCTCTCGAATCGCAGTGCGGTCGTGGGCACCGTCCCCAGCCAGAGCGCCGCGCCGATGAGCACCGCCGTCCGTCCTCCCATGTCGTCTGGCTATCGCGAGCGCCGTGCCAATCGCTTCTGCGCGCCAGTTCCCCTCAACGCAGAACGGCCCTGTCCAACAGGTGGACAGGGCCGCGCACGCAGTGGACGTTACGAGGCGTCGGCTCTAGGCGATCACCGTCGCGAGCAGGAAGCCGTCGTAGCCCTTGGCACCTACCGTCTGCAGCGCGGTCGCGCTCACGCGGGGTTCGGCCGCGACCCGCGCCATCAATCGTCGCACACCCTGCACCGAGGGGTCCGTGCTCGTCGCGTCGATCACCGCGCCATCACGCACCACGTTGTCGACAATGATGACGCTGCCGCGATGCGTCAGTTCGAGGGCCCAGGCGAAGTACTCGGGATTGCTTGGCTTGTCCGCGTCGATGAAGACGAGGTCGAACAACTTCGGATCGCTGGCCGCGAGCTTCGGCAGCGTCTCGAGTGCGGGGCCTTCCAAGAGCTCGATCCGCTTCGCGAGTCCGGCTGCGGCGAAGTTCGCACGCGCAATCGAGGCGTGCTTCGGGTCGGCCTCGAGCGTGACGACATGGCCATCGGCGGGCACTGCCTGCGCCAGCCAGATCGTGCTGTAGCCGCCGAGCGTGCCCACTTCGAGCACGCGCTTCGCTCCGATCATGCGGGCGAACAGGTGGAGGAGCTTGCCTTGATTGGGCGCGACATGGATTGCCGGTAGGCCCGCGGCAGCGCTGGCGGCCAAGGTCGACGCGAGCGCGGGATCGGCGACTAGCAGCGTGTCCGAGAACCAGTCGTCGACGTTGCTCCAGAGCTGAGAATCCATGCGACTCGGCTTTCGCTAGGGCGACGACGTGGGAGTGCGCTTCGCCGCGGGACGCCCCGACGCCAGCGAGGAGCGCTGGATCTCGGAGAAATATTCATCGCCCTGCAACGTCTGCCCGCTCACGTACCAGCGCGTGTTGCCCTGACTGTCGAAGGCACTCGGTGGGAACACCGAGGTGACCACCGCGCCATTAGGGCCCTTCATCACGGTCATCGGATAGCGCCGCCAGATGCCCTCGGAGGCCCGTACATGCAACCACGACTCGCGCAGGTCTCCCGGCTGCAGTCCGACGAATGTGGCCGAGATGATCGTCACCTGGTCGGCCGACATCACCCGGTTGTTGCTGAGCAACTGCACCGTGGGATCGTCCAGGTCGAGGCCGAACTGGAATTGCGCGAAACGCTGATTGCCCCCGGGCAGATCGATGACCTGCACGGGCGTGGTCTCGCCATGCCAAGTGAGCTTGAGGCTGTGTGGCCCGCGCGGCAGTTCGAGCGATGTCGGCGTGGCCCCGCGCAACTCGCCATCGACGAACACCTGGGCGCCATTGAGCGGCGAAGACCCTTGCTCATCATTCAACTGCGCCTGCACCTGGATGATGCCGGTGGCCGGCGATGAGATCGGATGTGCCACGACCTGAGCCGTCTGGCGCACACCCACCTGAACGGTCTGAGCCCACGCTGGCATCCCCGGTCCACTGAACTGCACTTCGTGCAAACCGGGCGCGATCGCTTCCATCTTCACCGGCGCGAACCCCATGGGCTTGCGGTCCACACTCACTGAGATGGGGATACTGGGGTCGCTGGCGAAGATCTCGAGATCGCCGTGCAGCGATTCCTTGAGGGTGATGCGGTCCTTGTTCTGCCCCTTCACCGGCACTTGGATGCTGCCCAGTTCAGTCAGTGTGAGCGTGAGCGTGTGCTCACCGGGAGGAAGTTCGATGCTCGCCGGCGTGCGCCGCGCGAGGTCCTTGCCATCGACCGCGATCCATGCGCCCGGGGGATCGCTCTCGACCACGGCTTCGAAGCGTGAGCCCGCGAGTCCCACGGCGCGCAACGCGCGCTGCATGGGTCCCGGGCCGGCATTCGGACCCGGCGTCTGCAGGTGCCCCAACAACCAACCGGCAGCGAACAACGCCACCACCAGCAGAGCCCAGCCCCAGGGCTGCTGATGCCACGGTTTGGATTCGAGCTCGGTGAGCGTCGGCCACTTGGAAGGAGGAGTCGCGCGACGGAGCGTCTCGCTCATGCTCGGCGTCGTGGCGTCTACCGCGAGCGGCTCGGCCTGATCCGATGTCAGCGGGTTCGCCTCAGCAGACCCGACGAGGCGATCGTCCGAGAGCGGCTCGAGTTCGAGAGCGGGTGACACGGCACTCGGCTCGGCGACCGACTCGGACGTGAGGTAGTCGACCTGCACCACACCCCGCAGCGCCTCCGGGATCTCGGGGCGCGGCAGCGACTGCGATGCACTCGGCATCGCGGCCATGCGCTCGGCCGGGAACTGTGGGATCGCAAAGCGCTGATCGTCGGCGCCGACCGGCTCACGCACGATCTCGAGCGGCTGCTTCCCATCGCTGATCGCCGGCGGCGACAGCACGGGCATGGACTCGGGCGGGACGACCTCGCTCGGTGCGACCATCGGCGCGAAGGAGTGAGGCGGCAGCGGCGCGACCGGCGCGAGTCTCGGAGCGAACGCATGCGCCTCGGGTGCCTCGGCATGGGCCGCCGACGTCTGCACGGGTAAAGATGTGGGCACAGGTACCGGCTGCATGGGTTTTGCGGCGAGCAGGATCTCGGCAAGACCGGCAGCCTGCAGCGTCCCCGAAGGCGGCGCGGGCAGATTCATGACCGGCAATGCAGGCGTGATCACCGCGGGCGGTTCGACTTGGTTCGCAGCCTCGTCCTCGACCACGAGCGGCGCGTACCGCTGGGCGCGAGCCGAAGGCATCGACTCGGCGATCGCCTCGGGGATCGGTGTGGCGTCGGGCGATGCGGGCTCTGATGCTTTCAAGGACAGCGTGGTCTGCTCGAAGCTCGGCTCGACCGGCATCGAATCGCTCAGCAGCGAATCGTACACGGACAGCGGCGCAGCCTCGTCGCTTCGCGTCAACTGCGGCGCGGCTTCTGGCGCGGCCTTGCGTCCCCACCCCAGCACACGATCCAACCACCGACCGACCGGATGCTTGCCCTTCGGCGTTTCGGGATCGGTCGGTGCAACGGGCTCGGTGGATTCGGCCGCGAGCACTTCGGGCGATGAATCCGCCGCGATCGTCTCGGCGAGTGGAACATGTGGCACCGTCTGGGACGCGGCAAGCTCCGCGTGCTCGGCGAGTAACTCCTCGACCGGCAATCCGATTTCGTCATCGAGACTCTCGACGATCGAGTGATCGTACTGGGCCAGTGTGAGACTCGGCTGCTGCGTCAGGAGTGATTCCGGGAGCACCACGGGCGGCGCGGGCGGCGCGGGATCCGGTTCGTTCACGCGCAACGCTGCGGACTCGGCAGGACGTTCAGGTTCGACCACGACCGGCGCAGGCGCACCCGAGGCTGCAGGCGCTTCGGCTGGTGCCGTCCGTACACTCCAGTCCGCTTCGATCGCGCAGGGTGCGGCTGCGGAGTGATCGGCGGTGGGCCAGTATTCCAAGGTCACGTCGGCGCTCACACCCGGCGGGAGCACGGTCGCGAACGCCTCGCGGCCCGCCTCATCGCGCACTCTCACCCACTGCGGCTGGTACTCGCGACCATCCACCCGCACCGTCGCCTTGGCATCGCCGACCCAGCCGAACGCGGCTCCATCAGGCGAGTCGATGAATGCGGCGGAGCAAGGTGCGGGCGAGCCCGTCCGCTCCCAGAGCTCGGCGTGCGAGAACAACAGGCCGGTGAGTGAATGATGCAGTAGCGCGGGGATCGCTCGGATCCGGGTGTCCGTGCTGGACGTCTCGGCCGCCACCCCACCCAGGTCGCCGAGCCAACCCTCGAGTTCGACCGGCGTGAATCCTGCGGGAACGCCGAGCAGGACCAGATCGATGCCATGGTGCGTGACCCCAGCGGTCAGTACTTCACCGTCGGTGCGAGTGGAAACCACCCATCTGGGGGTCGTCAGGCTGGCCACGTTCATCGAGGGGCTCCCTCCCGGGCTGCAGGACCTTCTCGCTTCACTCCCTGAGCGAGGTCGTGGCGCAACCTAGCCAACGACAGCGCAAGTGTCAATGAGAGAGCGGGTTGTGGCACAGGCCTTGCGGACATGGTGAGGTTCCAGTGGTGGGCTCGAGGGACCGAGCGCGGTTACAGGTCAGGGTTGTGCAAGATTGCACTTCGATGCATTGCACTACGCATGCCGTGCCGATACCTTGGCCGAGCATGATGGACTGTACGCGGATGGATCTGCCCGACGGAGGATCTCGAATGACTCTGAGACAGTCCCTGCGGTTGGCGTCGTTGGCTACCCTGTTATGCTTGGGTGCCCTATGGGCCCCGGTTCAGGCGGCCGAGACCCCCGTCCCCGCGAAGGATTCCGTCAGCATCGCGCGGGCCACGAACGCCAAGCAGAACCCGCTCAGCCCGGCCGCCTCGGTGGGCGCCAGCATCGGCGCCCCGACCGCGCCGACAGCCGAGATCGACGCCGCTCTGCTCGACCAGCCGGCCGTGGACGACATCGACCTGCAGATGAATGCCGACGTGCTCAAGTGGATCGAGTTCTTCACCGGCTCCGGTCGCAGCACCTTCGAGCGTTGGCTCAAGCGCTCGGGTCGCTACATGGAGTTGTTCCGCGGAGTGCTACAGAAGGAAGGGCTGCCGCAGGACCTCGTGCACCTCGTGTTCGTCGAGAGTGGCTTCAACATGCACGCCAAATCGTACGCCTCGGCCGTGGGTCCGTGGCAGTTCATGCTGGGCACGGGCAAGATGTTCGGGCTCAACGTGAACCAGTGGGTGGATGAGCGCCGCGATCCGGAGAAGTCGACCGTTGCCGCCGCGCGCTACCTCAAGCACTTGTACGGCATCTTCGGGGACTGGCCGCTCGCGCTGGCGTCGTACAACGCCGGCGAGGGCACCGTGCTGCGCGCCGTCAAGCGCCAGGGCACCATGAACTACTGGGAGCTGAAGCTTCCGCAGCAGACCGAGGACTACGTTCCCAAGTTCATGGCCGCGCTCGCCATCTCGCGCGACCCGGTCAAGTATGGCTTCGCGGACGTCGAGTTCGACGATCCTTTCGCGTTTGATGAGGTGTCCTTGAAGGGCGCTGTCGATCTGCGCGGCGTGGCGAAGTTGGCGGACTGCACCATCGCCGACCTGAAGGAGCTGAACCCGGCCCTGCGCGCGACTGCCGTGCGCACCGCGAGCGGCGTGACGACGCTGCGTGTACCCGAGGGCAAGGGCGAGTTGATCTCGCAGCGGTTGCGCGAAGGCCAGAAGCTTCCGTCGGTCGACCTGACCGTGAACCACCGCGTCAAGCGCGGTGAGACCCTGAAGAGCATCGCCGCCGAGTACTCGGTGAGCGCACGCACGCTGGCCAGCGTGAACCGCATCACGCGCAAGCATCCCCTGAAGCGCGGCATGCTGCTCACCATCCCGGCCAGCATGAAGTCGCCGAGCCCGCAGATCATCGAGAGCGACGATCCGAGCCACTCGACCGCCTACGTCCCGACCCGGCGCATCGGCCTGCCCGCACAGATCAAGGGCAACAGCGACAACGCCGTGAGCCGGACGGTGCACACCGTGAAGAAGGGCGAGACGCTCTCGGGCATCGCCAAACGGTACGGCGTGACCACCGAGCAACTGACTGCCTGGAACAAGTTGGCCTCGCCGAGCGTGCGACGCGGGACGCGGCTGCGGATCTTCGGCGCGGACGCGCAGGTGTCCGCCGCACCAGACAGCGAAGCCTTGGCAAGCGGTGCGCCCAAAACGGATGCGACTGCGGACGCAGCGGCGAGCAGCAAGCCCAGCGTGAGCACGAAGGTGCATGTGGTGCGAGCCGGCGAGACGCTGTCGGGGATCGCGACGCGCTATGGCGTGACGCTCTCCGAGCTGCGTTCCTGGAACAAGCTCAACAAGCGCGGAACGGTCATGAAGGGCCAGAAGCTCAAGATCCGCATCGAGAGTCCCAGCCAACTGGCCGCGGCCGATGACGCACCAGCGGATGTCGAAGCTGTTGCCAAGGAGACGGTCACCGCGTCTTCGAAGAGCACCGTGCGTGGCGCTGCGAAGGCCAAGGTCGGCTCAGCGGTCACCGTCGCGCGTCCGCGCACGGTGGTCGTGCGTCGCGGCGATACTCTCGAGGAGATCGCACGCCGGCACGGCGTCACGATCCAGTCGCTGCGCAAGGCCAACCGCATCACCGGTAGCCGCATTCAGGCCGGGCAGAAGTTGAAGCTGCCCGCGTAGAGCGACTCCCCTGCTCGCACGAAGGCCCGGCCTCCTGCACAGGACGCCGGGCCTTCGTGCTTGGGTTCGATCAGTCAGTCGCCGCACCGGGAGCAGCGCCGAAGCGCTCTCGCAGGAAGCTGCGCAGCCTCTGCCCGCTCATGTGCTTCGTGGACGCGAGCAACTCGGTGGCCGACTCGGTGGTCAGGTAAGGCACCAAGCTGGCCATGGTGGTGACTTCGTGATGGCCCTGCCCGATGGCCGACAGGATCGCGGGAAAATCGCGCGAGGCGCGCGCCACCTGGACGAAGCCGACGACCTCATCGGGATCGATCCCGGTCTCGGCGAGGCAGAACTCCTCGAGCGTCTCGTGACCGGCGTCGCGGAACACGCCGAGCACATCCACTTGGGCGATGCATTCCAGCATCCGGGCGGTCGAGGCCTGCAACTCGCCGAGGCTCGCTTCGAAGGACTCGATCAACTCCTGATCGGACAGATGCGACAATGAGAAACGATCCATGGTGATCTCCCCGGGGGCGGTACACGGGGGCACACATCAGGACCTTCGTTTCAGAAGAAGCGGATGACTCCCTGCACCACGTGCAGAGCATTGCGCGCGGTGGATTCGATCGGGCCGGCCCATGCGGGGAACGCGAGCGGGCCCAGCCCGATCGCGAGTAGGTACAACCCGTCGTACCACGCGGGCATCGTGTGCGGGAGTCGGTGCAACAGTAGCAGGACCACCGAAGTGCCGAGCCACGCCCCGAAAAGCGTAGCGGCGCTCAAGAGATGGTGAAAGCCGAACCACGCGATCGCGATGCCCAGTACCGCGACGATCGAGATCACCAGCCCTCGCGCAAGGGGGTCCGAACGCATCAGCAATCGCATACGCGCCTCCACCCGTCTCAGTGCATCGAATCCGGTCCAT
>Ga0163144_10009624_pt1 | contig 20728 bp, 17 predicted proteins | sample OliLak19BULKMAT1_FD_123175 | JGI IMG/M metagenome (GOLD analysis project Ga0163144, IMG submission 123175) | Freshwater microbial mat bacterial communities from Lake Vanda, McMurdo Dry Valleys, Antarctica - Oligotrophic Lake LV.19.BULKMAT1 | ecosystem: Environmental > Aquatic > Freshwater >... | reverse complement strand
GGCGCCGGTGCAGGCCCTCGCCTGCGCAGCCACCGGCGCTTCGAGCCTGCGCATGACCTTGGAGGAAGGCCGCTACCACCAGGTCAAGCGCATGGTCGCTGCCGCGGGCAACCGCGTCGAGGAGCTGCACCGCAGCGCCGTCGGGCCCTGGGTGCTGCCGGCCGACCTGCCCCCGGGCGCCTGGCGCTGGGCGGACGCTGGCGCCCAACGCGCCGCGTGAGTGACCGCGCCGCTCCTGGCGCAGCCTGGGTTTCCGCGGAAAAGTAACGCGGCGGCAGCACGGTTCGGCAGCAAACTGCCGTCAACAGCGCCTCAAGATCCATGCAAGCCCCGGCCATTCCCGCCTCCCGCCCCCATCCCCTGCAGCGCCTGCGCCAAGCGTTCGCGCACAATCAAAGCCGCATGATCGTGTGGTCCCTGGCGACCCTGGGCGGCACGCTGATCGCCTACCTGAGCGTCAGGCAACTGAGCTTGAGCGTGCTGCTCGGTGCCCTGCCGGTCATGGTGCTGCTGCTGGCCACGGTGCATTACTTTCTTCGCCAGCAAGAAGCAGCCGACACGGTGCGCAAGGACCGTATTGACGCCGCGGAACGCGAGGCCCAGCAGACCACCGCCCACATGGTCGCCCTGCGCGTCAGCGAACAGCGCTTTCACAGCGCCTTCACGCACGCGTCCATCGGCATGGCGCTGGTGTCCTTTGACGGGCGCATCCTGCAAGCCAATGCAGCCTTGATCGCACTGCTGGGCGAAGCGCAGGGCGACAGCCTGGTCGGTCAGCGCTTCGCCAGCCACGTGGCCGACGATGACTTGCTGCCGCTGGAGCGCGAGTTCGCGCGCATCCATGAGCAGCAAATCGACACCTTCGCAATCGAACTGCGCTGCCGCCATCGCACGGGCGGCCAGATCTGGGTCGCACTGCATTGCGGTTTCTTCTCCGAGCCTGGTTCGGCCGCGCCGTGCCTGATCCTGCAAGTGCAGGACATCAGCGCCCGCCGCAACGCCGAGGCCCAACTCAACCACCTTGCCTTTCATGACGGCCTGACAGGCTTGCCCAATCGCGGCCGCTTCCGCACCTTGTTGACACAGGCACTGAGCGCGGCTCAGCTGCAACCGGCGCGTCACTTCGGCCTGATGTTCCTCGATTTCGACCGCTTCAAACTGATCAACGACAGCATGGGCCACTCGGCCGGCGACGAATTCCTGATCCAGGTCTCGCGCCGTATCCATGAGCATGTGCGCCCCGGTGACGTGGTGGCCCGACTGGGCGGCGATGAGTTCGGGGTGCTGGTGCACCAGGTCGACGGCGAAGCCACTGCAACCGGACTGGCCGAGCGCCTGCAACAGGTCCTCAAGCAGCCGCTGCAGATTGCCGGCGTCAGCCTCACCACCAGCGCCAGTATCGGCATCACCTACAGCCGCCTCGGCTACCACAAGCCCGAGGACATGCTGCGCGATGCCGACATCGCGATGTACCGGGCCAAGGCCGCCGGCAAGGCGCGTTTCGCTGTCTTCGACGCTGGCCTCAACACCGAACTCGCCGACCGCTTGGGTCTCGAAGCCGATCTGCGCCAGGCACTCGCCGAGGGCGCGCTCAGCGTCAGCTACCAACCCTTGTTCAACCTCAGCAGCGGCCGTTTGCGCGGCTTCGAGGCCTTGGCACGCTGGCATCACCCGTCGCGCGGCGACATCAGCCCGGTGACCTTCATCCCGATCGCCGAAGAGACGGGCCTGATCATCGAGTTGACCGACATGGTTCTGTCGCGCGCCTGCCTTCAACTCGAGCAGTGGCAGTTGCGCGACCCCTCGCTGGGCAAGCTCAAGATGCAGGTCAATATCTCGAGCAACGATCTCGCGCACAGCGCCCTGGCCGAGCGGGTCGAACAGGCCCTGCGTGCCGCCTGCCTGCTGCCGCGCGACCTGACCCTGGAGTTGACCGAGAACATCTTGATGCAACGCGTCGAAGGCGTGATGCCCACGCTCGAGGCCCTGCGCCGCATGGGGGTCGGTCTGGCGATCGATGACTTCGGTACGGGCTACTCGTCACTCAGCTACCTCTCGACCCTGCCGATCGACAGCCTGAAGATCGACCGCTCCTTCGTCCACGGCATGCGCGAAGGTTCGAGCGACGCCGAGATCGTGCGCGCCATCGTCTCTCTCGGCGCCTCGCTGGGCAAGGCCGTGGTGGCCGAGGGCATCGAAACCCAGTCGCAATTTGCCCAGCTGCGTGAACTCGGATGCGAGAACGGTCAGGGCTTCCACCTGTCGCGGCCGTTGACGCCGGCCGAAGGCGATCGGCTGCTCGACAGCATCATCGGCGACTCGGCTTTCGGTCGGGCCTATTTCAACGACACCGGCCTGGCACCCCTGGCCTGCCACTGACACGAACGGCCAGGTCGCGGCAGCGCGAAGCCGTTGCGCCGCAATAATGTCCGGATGCGCATCTTCCGTGGCATCCACGATCCTGGCCTCGCGCCGACCTGCGCGCTGACCATCGGCAGTTTCGACGGCGTGCATCGCGGCCACCAGGCGATGCTGGCGCTGTTGATCAACGAGGCGAGGCACCGAGGCGTACCGGCCTGTGTCCTGACTTTCGAGCCGCACCCGCGGGACTTCTTCGTCGCCCAGGCCAGGGCTGCGGGTCGCGCCGCCGAAGCGCCGGCGCGCATTGCCACACTGCGCGACAAGCTGGCCGAACTGGCGCACTGCGGCATCGATCAGGCCGTCGTGCTGCGCTTCGATGCCCGCTTCGCTGGGCAAACGCCGCAAGACTTCATCGACGATGTGCTGGTGCGTGGCCTGGGCGTGCGCTATGTGCTGGTCGGCGACGACTTCCGCTTCGGCGCCCGCCGCGCCGGTGACTACGCCCTGCTTGACGCCGCTGCGGAGGCCCGCGGCTTCGACGTCGCGCGCATGCAGAGCTACGAAGTGCATGGCCAGCGCGTCTCGAGCTCGGCCGTGCGTGCCGCCCTGGCCAGCGGCGACATGGCGCGCACCGCGGCACTGCTCGGGCGCCCCTACAGCATCAGCGGCCATGTGCTGCATGGTCAGAAACTGGGGCGCACGCTCGGCTTTCGCACCCTCAACCTGCGCTTCGACCACCCGCGGCCGGCGGCGATGGGCGTCTTCGTCGTCAACGTGCATGGCCTGGCCGGCCGGGTGCTGCCCGGTGTGGCCAGCCTGGGGGTGCGGCCGAGCGTGGACGACAGCGGCCGTTTGCTGCTTGAAACCCATTGTCTGGACTGGCCGGACGCTCTCGGCGCCGACGCGGGCTACGGCAAAGTGTTGCGCGTCGAGCTGCTGCACAAGTTGCACGACGAGCGCATGTACCCGTCGCTCGACGCGCTGCGCGCCGGGATTGCGGCCGACGTGCTCGCCGCGCGGGCCTGGTTCGCTCGCGGATAGGTCTGCGGCCCTGGCTGCGGGTAGATGCCACGGGCGTCCCCGGCGCCTTCACCACCACCCCCCCCGCTGTAGGCGCGGGCCGTCGGCATCAGAAGCAGCGCGCGCGCCCAGCTGCGTCGCCCCGAGGCTCAGAAGTGCCAGGCGAAGCCGGCGCCGGCGCTCAGCTGCGTGGTCGTCAGCGTCAACGGGCTGTCGACCGTGGGGCCAAGCAGGCGGCTCAGGTTGGCGCCGCCATCGCGGCCGAGGATGTCGCCGCTCCAGCCGGCGGAAAAGCGCCAGTCGCGCACCGGCTGCCAGACCGCCGAGACACGCGCACGCAACGTGTTGCGCACCTCGTCGCGCTGGGCCAGATCCGGGCTGACACGGGTCTTGCGGCCCGGGTCATAGCGCAAACCGAGCTGAACACGAAGGTCGTCGCGCTGAATCAGTTCGGCGCCGCCGCCGCGCACCACCTCGTCGTCGTAGCGGGTCACGAAGTTGCTCGACGTGGCCACAGAGAACCGACCCCAGCGCAGATAGATGCCGGGCTTGGGCGAGATCCTGCGCAGCTCCGAGCCCTGGTACTGCGGCGAGGAGGTCAACTGCAGGCCGATCGCACCTTCGAAGTTCGGGCTCGGGCCCGGTGCCGGCGACGCTTCTTCCTGGGCCCACGACGCCAGTGGCAGTGCAGCGCCGACCAGAACGGCCAAGGCCAGGTGGCTCGTTAGAATGCGTTTCATGACAGCTTGCATGGTTCGACTCAATCATCTGCACTGGCGCACGACGACGCGTCGGCACATCACTCGCGATCGAATTTAGCCGGGGTTCGTCCGAAAGCCGCCACCTGGCTTGCGATTCATCAAGCCATCGATCGAAATGTGCGTTGCCCCCCGAGCGATGCCACCCGCAGCACCCGCACCATGTCCGACACCCCCTCGACGCCCGACTACCGCGCCACGCTGAACCTGCCCGACACGCCGTTCCCGATGCGTGGCGACCTGCCCCGCCGCGAGCCGGGTTGGATCGATGCCTGGAATGAGCAGGGCCTGTACAAGAAGCTGCGCGATGCGCGCCACGGCGCCCCGCTCTTCGTGCTGCACGACGGCCCGCCCTACGCCAACGGCGTGCTGCACATCGGCCACGCGGTAAACAACATCCTGAAGGACATGGTCGTCAAGTCCAAGCAGCTGGCCGGCTTCGACGCACGCTTCATCCCGGGCTGGGATTGCCACGGACTGCCGATCGAGAACGCGATCGAGAAGGCGCATGGCCGCAATCTCACGCGCGACGAGATGCAGGCCAAGAGCCGCGCCTATGCCACCGAGCAGATCGCGCAGCAGAAAACCGACCGCATGCGCCTGGGCGTGCTGGGCTTGTGGGACAAGCCCTACCGCACGATGGACTTCGCCAACCAGGCGGGTGAGCTGCGCGCCTTCAAGCGCGTGATCGAGCGCGGCTTCGTCTATCGCGGCCTGAAGCCGGTGTACTGGTGTTTCGACTGCGCCAGCTCGCTGGCCGAGTTCGAGATCGAGTACGCCGACAAGAAGAGCCACACCGTCGATGTCGGTTTCCTCTGCGCCGAGCCGGACAAGCTAGCCGCCGCGTTCGGGTTGAAGCAGATCGTCGGTGAATCGTTCGCGGTGATCTGGACCACCACCGCGTGGACCCTCCCGGCGAATCAGGCGCTCAACCTCAACCCCGAGCTCGACTACGCGCTGGTGCACACCGAGCGCGGCCAGCTCGTGCTGGCGGCTTCGCTGGTCGAGGCCTGCCTCACGCGCTACGGCCTCGAAGGCCACGTGATCGCGACCGCGAAGGGCGAGACACTGGACGGCATCGCCTTCCGCCACCCGTTAGCGCATGTCGATGCGGGCTACGACCGGCTGTCTCCCGTCTATCTGGCCGACTACGCCACCGCCGACGATGGCACCGGCCTCGTGCACTCCTCCCCGGCTTATGGCCTGGACGACTTCAACTCGTGCACCGCGCACGGCATGAAGGTCGATGAGATCCTGAACCCGGTCGGTGCGCATGGCGCGTACGCGGCCGACTTCCCGCTCTTCGGCGGCCAGCACGTCTGGAAAGCGGTGCCGCACATCATCGACACGCTGCGCGGCGCCGGGCGGCTCTTCGCCACCACGACGATCACGCACAGCTACCCGCATTGCTGGCGCCACAAGTCGCCGGTGATCTACCGCGCCGCGGCGCAGTGGTTCATCCGCATGGACGAGGGCGAGGGCGTCTTCACCCAGGACAAGGCGCCGAAGACCCTGCGCACGATGGCGCTCGAAGCCATCGAAGCCACCACCTTCTTCCCCGAAAACGGCCGCACGCGCCTGCGCGACATGATCGCCAACCGGCCCGACTGGTGCATCAGCCGCCAGCGCAGCTGGGGCGTACCACTGCCCTTCTTCCTGCACACCGAGTCGGGCGAGTTGCACCCACGCACGATGCCGATCCTCGACCAGGCCGCGGCGATCGTCGAGGCCGGCGGCGTCGAGGCGTGGAGCCGCGTCACGGCCGAGCAGATCCTCGGCGCAGAGGAGGCCAACGTCTATCGCAAGAGCAGCGACATCCTGGAGGTCTGGTTCGACTCGGGCTCGACCTTTTTCCACGTGCTGCGCGGTTCGCACGCCGGGCCCGCGGGCAACCCGGGTTTTCACGAAAGCGGCCCCGAGGCCGACCTCTACCTCGAAGGCCACGACCAGCACCGCGGCTGGTTCCACTCCTCGTTGCTGCTCGGCTGCGCGCTCTACGGCCGCGCTCCGTATCGCGGCCTGCTGACGCATGGCTTCACGGTCGATGGCCAGGGCCGCAAGATGAGCAAGTCGCTCGGCAACATCATCGAGATCCGCGAGTTCGCCAAGGACCCGGGCGCCGAGGTGGCGCGCCTGTGGACCGCCTCGACCGACTACGCCGGCGACCCGCCGATCGACAAGAAGGTGCTGGCGCGCGTGACGGACAGCTACCGTCGCATCCGCAACACGCTGCGCTTCCTGCTCGCCAACGTGAGCGACTTCGATGCCGCGAAGGACGCCGTGCCCGCGGCCGAGCTGCTCGAGATCGACCGCTGGGTGCTCTCGCGCGCGTCCGAGTTGCAGACCGAAATACTGGCGCATTACGAGCGCTTCGAGTTCCACCCGGTGGTGGCCAAGCTGCAGCTCTTCTGTTCGGAAGACCTGGGCGCGTTCTACCTCGACGTGCTCAAGGACCGCCTCTACACGACGGCGCCGAAATCGCTCGCGCGCCGCTCGGCACAGACCGCGCTCTGGCACGTCACGCACGCCATGCTGCGCTGGATGGCGCCCTTCCTGTCGTTCACCGCCGAGGAGGCGTGGCCGATCCTGGCGCCGGGCAAGTCGCCGTCGATCTTCGCCGAAACGTTCTGGACCTTCGAGGCGCCCGACACAGGCCTGCTCGCCAAGTGGCAGCGCATCCGCGCGATCCGCGACGAAGTCAACAAGGCGATCGAAGCGGTGCGCATTGCGGGCGTGTTGGGGTCCTCTCTGCAGGCCAACGTCACGCTGAGCGCCAACCCAGAGGACCGTGCGCTGCTTGCAACGCTGGGCGACGACCTCAAGTTCGTGCTCATCACCTCGGTGGCCAGCGTGGTGCCGGGCGACGCCCTCGCCGTCGATGTCACGCCGTCGACCGCCACCAAGTGCGAACGTTGCTGGCACTGGCGCTACGACGTCGGCCACGACGCCGCCTACCCGGCACTTTGCGGCCGCTGCACCCGCAACTTGTACGGCGCGGGCGAGACCCGTAGCGTGGCTTGAACGTGGCCCGCTCCGCAACCGGCGCCCCCAGCCTGGCCCTGTGGCTCGGCTTGGCCGTGATCGTCATCGTGCTGGACCAGTTCAGCAAGACCCTGATCCTCGGCAACTACCAACTCGGCGACAGCCGCTTCGTGACCTCGTTCTTCAATGTCGTGAGGGTGCACAACAGCGGCGCGGCCTTCTCTTTCCTGGCGGGCGCGGGGGGCTGGCAGCGCTGGTTCTTCATCACCCTGGGCTTTGGCGCCACCGCTTTCATCATCTGGATGTTGCGCAGCCACCCAACGCAGAAGCTGTTCTGCTTTGCCGTGACGATGATCATGGGCGGCGCCCTGGGCAATGTGATCGACCGCATGCTGCATGGCTACGTGGTCGACTTCATTCAGGTGCATGCGGGCGGCTGGTACTTCCCCAGCTTCAACCTGGCCGACAGCGCCATCACGCTCGGCGCCATTCTGCTGATCCTCGACGAGATCCGGCGCGTGCGCCGCGGCCGCTGAGCCCTCGCAGGGGCTGCCACCTCAGCCGCGCACCACCATCTGCGCAGCAACCAGGTCTTCCAGCGCGGTGCCGACGGACTTGAACAGCGTGATCTGATCGGCGCGCGTGCGACCGGCGCAAACACCGCGCAGCAGTTCGGCCAGATCGCCGCTGATCTTCTCCAGCGTGATGACGCCACTGGCCAAGGGCTGCACCAGGTCGCCGGCTTCACCCAGGGCGCCAGCGCGGGTATCGACGACGATCAGATCGCAACGCGCAATCGCCGCATCGTCGATCTCGCGCATGTCGCGCCGAAAGCCGCCCACCAGGTCAATGTGCGTGCCCGGTCGCAGCCAGGCGCCTTGCAGTGGCGGCAGCCTGGCGGTGGTGGCGCAACTGATGAGGTCGGCCTGCGCTGCGGCGCCTGCCAGGTCGGTCACCGCATCGGCCGCCAGACCCTCACGGCGCAACAGGTCGGCCAGCGCTTCGGCGGCGTCGTTGCGTCGAGCCCAGACCCTGATGCGCGTCAAGGCCGGACGCAGCGCCACATGCGCCCGCACCAGCCAAGGCGCCAGGTGGCCGGCGCCAACCATCAACAGGCTGCTCGCATCGGCGCGCGCCAGGTGGCGAGCTGCCAGGGCTGAGGCCGCTGCCGTTCGCCGCACTGTCAACGCATCGCCGTCGAGCAGGGCCAGCGGCGCGCCACTCTGACGCTCGCTCAGCAGGTAGCTGGCCTGAACGGTCGGCAGACCTTGCGCGGCAGCCTGCGGCATCACGGTGACCAGCTTGACGCCGATCGCGCTGGCTGACCACGCCGGCATCAGCAGCAGCGAGCCGCTGTCGCCGAGTGCATGGGCGTGGCGCAGGGGCACCTCGGTGGCGCCGGCTACGAAAGCCGATTCCAGGGCCTGCGCCAGGGCCGCCCAGGGCAGCGCCGCGTGGACTTCGGCAGATGAATAGACTCGCAGGGCCATGACAAGTCCTAGTGTAGTGATCGTCGGCGGCGGCGTGCTCGGCGCCGCCACCGCCTGCTTCCTCGCCCGCGACCACGGCGCAGCGGTGACCGTGCTCGAGCGCGACCCGAGCTACCGCCAGGCCTCGAGCGCGTTGTCGGCGAGCTCGATCCGGCAGCAGTTCTCGACCCCGATCAACATCGCGTTGTCGCTCGCCAGCATCGCGTTCTTGCGCCGCGTCGGCGACGAACTCACGGTCGATGGCGAGCACCCGGCGATCGGACTGGTCGAGGCCGGCTACCTGTACCTGGCCACGGACGCTGGCGCGGCGCGCCTGCGCGCCGACCAGTCACTGCAACGGGCGCACGGCGCCGACATCGAGTGGCTCACCCCTGCAGCCCTGCGCGCGCGCTGGCCTTGGCTGTCGACCGACGGACTTGCGGCAGGCACGCACGGCACGCGTGGCGAAGGGTGGTTCGATGGCCCGGCCTTGCATGCCGCCTTCCAGCGCAAGGCCCGCGCCTGCGGGGCTCGCTTCGTGCACGCTGAGGCGCAGAGTTTCGAGACCCAGGGTGAGCGCGTGACCGCCGTGCGCGATGCCGCCGGCCTGCGCCACGCCGCCGACGCTGTCGTCATCGCCGCTGGCGCCTGGAGCGCACCGCTGGCCGCAACGCTCGGCTTGGCCTTGCCGGTCAGCGCCAAGAAGCGCGACGTCTTCGTGCTCGACTCGCCGGCGCGACTGCCGGGCTGCCCGCTCATCATCGACCCTTCGGGTGTCTGGTTGCGGCCGGAGGGCGCAGGCTTCATCGCTGGAGCGCCGCCGCGCCGCATCGGCGATCTCGACGACCCTGACGACGTACCGCTCGATGCCATCGACCACGGCCTCTTCGACGAGGTCATCTGGCCGGTGCTGGCAGCCCGCATCCCGGCCTTCGAGGCCTTGCGCGTGCGCTCGGCCTGGGCTGGCTACTATGAGATGAACGCCTTCGACCACAACGGCGTGGTCGGGCCGCTGCCAGCCTGGCGCAATGCCTTCATCAACTGCGGCTTCTCCGGCCACGGCATGCAACAGGCGCCAGCCTTGGGACGCGAACTGGCCGCGCGCATCGTCAGCGGGCATTGGCTTGATCTGGATCTCGGCCCGCTCGGCCCGGAACGGCTACAAACCGGTCACCCCTTGATCGAGCACAACGTGATCTGAGCATGGACCCCGCGCCCGAACGCGCCTCGACCCCGATCGAACTCCAGACCCTGCGTTGGGGCGACCCGCTGCGCTGGCTCCGCCTGGGTCTGCGCGACTTCCTGCGCTGTCCCGGCATCGGCCTGTTCTACGGCGGCTGCTTCATGGTCATGGGCTGGGCCCTGAAGGCGGTCTACCAGAACGCGGCGGCCTATGTGCTGGCGTTGTCGGCCGGCTTCTTGCTGCTCGGGCCCTTCCTGTGCCTGGGCCTGTACCGCGCCAGCCAGCGCCTCGAACGCGGCGAGAGCGCCGACTTTGGCGACTCGCTGCTGGCCTGGGAAACGCGCACCGGCACGCTGGCGATCTTCGGTTTCGTGCTGCTGGTGCTGGAGATGTTGTGGGGCCGCGCCGCACTGGTCGTGTTCGCCGTCAGCTTCGACGGCATGCCCGATTTTAAGGGCTCGCTGCTGGCCTTGCTCGAGCCCGAGAACCTGGGCTTCATCGTCGCCTACCTGGCCGTCGGCAGCGTCTTCGCCGGCCTGATTTTCGCCATCAGCGTGGTCGCGATGCCGCTGATCCTCGACCGCCCTGTCGATGCCATCACCGCGGGCCTGACCAGCCTGCGCCTGGTTCTGACGCAGCCCGGCGTGATGATCCTGTGGGGCGCGCTGATCACGCTGCTGGTGGTGGCGGGGATGCTGCCCTGGTTTGCCGGCCTGCTGGTGATCGGACCGGTGCTCGGCCATGCCTCGTGGCACGCCTACCGGGCCGCGGTGAAAGCCTGAAGCCGGCCACAGCGCAGCCATGCCCGGGCAAAGTGGCTCGGCCTCACCCTTGGCGCGCATACGCCTCGGCCACAACCTGGCTCTTTACGCGGTGCGACCATTGTGCTTACGGTGCAAAACCGGAGCAAAGCATGGAAGTCGCGATCCGCAAGATGGGCAACTCACGGGGCGTGCTGATTCCAAAGCCCATCCTGGCGCAGGTCGGGCTCGAAGGCACGGCCGACCTGCAGGTGCGAGACGGCGTGATCGACATCCGTCCCATCCGCCGCAATCCGCGTGAAGGGTGGGCTGAGGACGCCGAGCGCCTGGCGCAGCAGGCCGGAGATTCGCTGGTGTGGCCCGAGTTCGCCAATCAGGGCGACCGCGACCTGGTCTGGTAGTGAAGGCCGGCGACATCTGGTTGGCCCAACTCGACCCGACGGTGAGCAGCGAGATTCAGAAGACGCGTCCTTGTGTCGTAATCTCGCCCGGCGAGATGAACGCTCACTTGCGCACTGTCATCGTGGCGCCCATGACCACGGGCTCGCGGCCGGCGCGCTTTCGCATTCCGCTCACATTTCAAGGTAAACAGGGCCTGATCGTGCTGGACCAGATCCGCACGCTCGACCGTTCGCACCTGATCAAACGCATGGGTGCGCTGCGTCCGTCCACGCTGGCGGCCATGCTGCAGACCTTACAGGCCATGTTCGCGCCCTGAAAGGTCAGCGCGGGGCCGCGGCCGGCCTCACCACTTCGGCGGCAACTTCTTGAGCAGCACGATGCGCTCGCGCGAGACCTCGATGTAGCCCCCCTTGGCCAAGTCGGCGAGCAGCCGGTTGACCATCGCCTTCGAAGCCCCCACGCGCTCGGCGATGCGCTGCTGGCTCAGCGGCCCGGGCACCACACGCTGGCCGTGGTCATCGACCGCCAAGGCGTCGAACAGCCCCACGAGCCGCCCATAGACGCCCACCGAGGCCAGGCGGCCCACCGTGCGTGTGAGGATGCGCACACGCTGCACCAGGCGCTGAATCAACTGGAAGGCAAGCTCGGGGCGTTGCGCCAGCATGCGCTCTGCCTCGGCCCGCTTCACGCGCGTCAGACGCGCCCGCGAGGTGACTTGCACGCTGGCAGCGCGCGGCTCGCCGCTGAGCATCAGCTCGCCGAAGAACTCACCGGCGCGCAGCGTGTTGAGCTCCACCACGCGCCCGCCATCGCCGACCACGAAGGCGCGCAGTTCACCTTCGTGGATCAGATACATGCAGTCGGCGGCCTCGCCCTCGGTCACGACCGTGGCGCCGGCCCCCCAGGTGCGCGTCTCGCCCAGCGGGGCCAATTCGGCCAGGATGTCGCTGGAAGTCTCCGGCCTTGCCTCGTCCAACATCCTGTCTCCTGATTTGCACCCAACGCCACCACGGCTGCTGCTCGCCTCGCCGGTCATTATTGAACTGCGCTGTGACAAGTCAGTCGCGCGCCGTGAACATGCCTTCGTCGGTCAGCCATCGCGGACCGTTTCAGGAGAACCCACCATGACCCACCGCACCGCCCTGTTCGTCTCTGTCGCCGTGGTCGTTGCGGCCAGCTTTGCGCCAGCCGCGCAGGCGCAAAAGACGTCCAGCATTGCCGAGCAAGTGCACCTCAAAGCCGTGACCTCGTTCCAGCAGGGGCGCTTCCCCGAGGCCTATGGCCGCTTCATCGCCCTGGCCGATGCCGGCCATGCACCTGCGGCCGAACTGGCGCTGTTCATGTTTCAGAACGGCCCGGCGCTGTTCGGCAAGGACTGGGACGTCACGCAGGAGCAGCTGACGGCCTGGGCCGCGCTCAACGGCCGGCCCGCACCTGTGCTGACAGCGCGCAGCTACCCGCGCACCGGGGCTCCAGTGGCGCTGACATCGCGCTGAGCGTGCCCCCAGCCCGCGGCGACAGTCACGTCGCTGCGGCTGATAGGCACGCGCTGATCGACCCCAGCGCGTGCTTCTAAACTCTCGTCGATGACCCCCGCTTCGGACCTCCGCCATCCCCTGGAAGCCGCCATCGCGGCGCTGCAATCGCGCCGCGCCGTGTTGGGCGACGCGCTCATCGACGCCGCGCTGGCGCCTTTGCTCGAACGCCTGGCTACGCTGAGTGCGCAGCCTGAGCCGGCTGACCCCACTGGTTCACTCCCGCAGCCCACGCCCACCGAACCCGCGCGCCGCCTGCGCCAGGTCAGCGTGCTGTTCCTCGACATCGTCGGCAGCACGCAGCTCATCCAGACCCTCGATCCCGAAGAAGTGCAGGCCGTGGTCGACGGCGCGCTGGCCGCCTTCACCGCCATCGTCAAGCAGCACGGCGGCGAGGTGTTGCGTTATGCCGGCGACAACCTCAAGGTCGCCTTCGGCGCGCATGACACGGCCGGCACACGTGAAGACGACGCCGAGCGCGCCGTGCACTGCGGCCTGGCCCTGTTGGCCGAAGCCGCCCGGCGTGGCAATGAAGTCAAGCGCCTGCACGGCCATGAAGGCTTCAACGCCCGGGTCGGCATCCACACCGGCGGCGTGGTGCGCGGCGGCGGTGTCGAGAACGACAACAGCCTGAGCGGCCTGCCCGTCAACATTGCCGCGCGGCTTGAACAGGCCACACCGGCCGGCACGCTGCGCATCAGCGACGACACCTGGGCGTTGGTGCGCGGCGCATTCGATGCCGAGCCGCAACCGCCGCTGCAGGTCAAGGGTGTCGATGCGCCGTTGAAGAGCCACCTGGTGCGTGCGGCCCGCGACCGCAGCGTGGCCACGGTCGAGCGTGGGCTGCGGGGCTTGAGCACGCCGATGGTGGGCCGCCAGGCCGAGTTGCAACGCCTGTTGCAAGCCGCCGCGCTGGCCCGGCAGACGAAGCAACTGCAAGCCCTGACGCTGCTGGGTGACGCCGGCCTGGGCAAGAGCCGGTTGCTGCGCGAGTTCAAGGCAGTACTGTTGAGCAAAGCGGAAAGCGACCCGTCGAGCGATCCATCCAGTAGCCAACTGCTGACCGTGCGCGCCCAGCCCGACAGCCAGCTGCGCCCCTGGGGCCTGCTGCGCAGCGTGCTGGCCGTGCAGTGCGGCGTGGCCGACACCGACAGCGCCGAGGTCGCGCGGCGCAAGGTGGTCGATGGCCTGAGCCCGTGGTTCGAAGAACGTGGCGAACGGCAAGCCCAGCTCATCGGTCAACTCTCGGGCCTGGACTTCACTGAGAGCCCGAACGTCAAGGGTCTGGACCCACGCACCCTGCGCGACCAGGCGCTGGCTGCCTTCATCGCCTACCTGCAAGCGCTGGCCGCACCGAGTGAGCCGCTGATGGTGCTGCTGGTGGAAGACCTGCACTGGTGCGACGACAGCTCGCTGGACCTGCTGCAACACCTGCTGGCGCATGCGGCCGAGTTGCCGCTGCAACTGGTGATGACGGCACGCCCCGTGCTGATGACGCGACGGGCGGACTGGGGCCCGGCCGACACGCTGGTGACACTGACGCCGCTGGCCAGCGCGCAGAGCACCGAGCTCGCCCAGGCGCTGCTGCAACGTTTGGCCGGCGTGCCAGCGCGGCTGCTGGCACTGCTCACCAAACAGGCCGAAGGCAACCCGTACTACATGGAAGAACTGGTGCGCCGGCTCATCGACGACGGCGTCATCAACACCGACGACGTGTCGTGGACGGTGCAGGCAGACCGCCTGGACACCCTGCGCCTTCCCACCACGCTGGTCGGCCTGCTGCAGGCGCGGCTGGACGCGCTGTCCGCGCCAGAGCGCCAAGCCGCCCGCCAGGCCAGCGTCATCGGCCATATCTTCTGGGACGACGCGCTGCAGGCGCTGGACGCCAGCGCGCCGCAGGCCTTGCCGGCGCTGCAGCGAGCAGCCTACGTGCGCGAGCACGAGACCAGCGACTTCGAAGGCACGCCCGAGCGCCAGTTCGACCACCACCTGCTGCACCAGGTGACCTACGACACGCTGCTGAAGGCCGAGCGCAAGCTCGGCCACGCCGCGGCAGCGCGCTGGCTGGTCGAGCGCACGCAAGGCCGTGGCGCCGAGTTTCTGGCCATGACGGGCGAACACGCCGAGCGCGCTGGTGAAACCGCGCTGGCCATCGACTGCTTCGAGCAGGCCGGCGCCGAGGCCCAGAAGCGATTTGCCAATGCCATCGCCCAGTCGTACTTTCGCCGTGCGCTGGCCTGGTTGGGCGATGCCCAGCCCGCGCGGGCCATCGACCTGTGGGACCACCTGGAGAAGATCGCCGACACCACCGGCGACCGGGCGGCCCAGGATGCCGCGCATCAGCAGATCGCGGCGATTCTCGAACGCCACCCCGACGACCACCGCCAAGCGCGGTTGACGTTCGCGATGGCTCTGCTGGCCGACCGGCGCGGTGATGCCGCTGCGTCAGAGCCCTTGGCCCGCCAGGCCTTCGAACTCGCCGAACGCTGCGGTGCTGCACGGTGGGCCGCGATGGCACAGGGCCAGCTGGCGTGGCTGCACATCGCACGACAAGACTTGGCCGGTGCCAGCCGGCACCTGGAGATCGGCCTGCCCTGGGCCGGCAAGATCGAGGCCAATGACGCGCGGGCCGAGACCGAAGCCCAGTTGCTGACCTTGTCGGGCATGGTCTCGAAGGACGCCTTCCGCATGGAAGAGGCAAGAGGCACGCTGATGGCGGTGCTCTCGCGGGGCGAGGCGCTCGGTACGCCGCGCCTTCAGCTGGGCGCATTGGACAATCTGGCGGGCGTGGCCGCGCAACTGGGGCGGTGGGGCGAGGTGGCGACCTGGGGCGAACGCCTGCGCACCTTGGCGCTGGCCATCGGCTCGCCAAAGGACGTCGCGCTGGGCCAGATGCGCCTGGCCTTCGCCGCCGGGGCGCTGGGTGACGCGGCTGCGGCCATACGCTGGCACGAGCAGAACCTGGTCATCGACCGCACCATCGGCGACCGCCGCATGGAGGCCATCGCGCTGCGGTGCCTGGGCGACCTGCATATTGATCAGGGCGATGCGCGGGCCGCGCTGCAATGCGGTTTGCAGGCGCAGGCGCTGTTCCCGTCCCTGGAGGAACCGCTCGAAGCCTGCAGCGTGGCGTCCACCATGGCGCAGTGCGCCATGGACCTCGGCCAGCCCGACGTGGCGCTGGCGAAGCTGAACGCGACGCTGGACCAGCTGCAGCGCGATCTGGCCGACTGGCCCGCCAACGAAACGATCGGCGTGCGCTGGACTTGCCATCAGGTGATGGTGGCCCTGGACGACGCACGCGCCGGGCCGCTGCTGGACCAACTGTTCGTCGACGTGGAGGTGCACGCGACCCTCCTCACCGACGCCGCCGACCGCGGCCGCCTGATCCAGGCCCAGCCGGTGTGGCGTGCCATCGTGGCGGCGCATCGGCGTCGCGGCGAGCCGACAACTGCAGGCTGAGGCGCGGCACCAGGCGCCGGGCTGTGTCCGGCCGCAGGTGGATGCGTCGGCCACCACGCCAGTCGCACACCGTCTATGCATGAATCTGCGGGGCTTCGTCGTCGGGCCAGCCACTAACATCGCCCGCTTCAACCTCCCTCGGGAAAGCACCGCTAGATGTCAACGCGCCTTCCCCACGCCAGCTCGCCGAGCTCTGTACGCGCATGGCACGAGTTACATGCGGGTCTTGCCGGCACGCTGATCAGCCTGGCGCCGGCGCTGACGATGGGGCTGCTGGCGTTCGCGGCGCTGGGCCCGCAAGCCGCCGCGCTCGGAATACCGGCCGCGTTGGTGTCCAGCGTTGTCGGTGGTGCCGTCTTCGCACTGCTGTCGCGCGGGCCCATGGCCGCAGGTGGCCCGGCGGCGGCGCCGGTGCTGGTGGTGGGCGCGCTGGTGGCGCTCGTGGTGGCCGATCCGGCATTCGCGGTCAGCGACCCAACCGCCTTGGCCATGCTGCTGGCCCTGGTTGCCGCAGCGGTGGTCAGCATGGGCATGTTCCAGATCCTCCTGGCGCTGTCCGGCATGGCGCGTTTTGCCAAGTATGTGCCGCAGCCAGTGTTGGCCGGCTTCATGAACGGCGTGGCGCTGCTCGCCTTGCTGGCGCTGTTGCCCCTGATGTTCGGCTGGCCCGTCGGCGCCCTCCAAGCGGGTGGCTGGCGCGCCCTGGCCGAGGTCCAGCCCGCCACCCTGGCGGTGGGACTGTTCACGGTCGCCCTCATCGTCGGGTTGCCGCGCCTGAACCGTCACCTGCCGGCCACTTTGATCGGGCTGTTGGGTGGCGCGGCAGCGTACGCCCTGCTGCAAGCCCTGTTACCGCAGGTGGCGCTGGGGCCGCTCGCCGGGGAAGTGCGGGCCAGCTGGCCGCACTTCGACACGCTGGCGCCGTTTTTCAGCGACGCCCCTGCGAACCTGCTGGAACGGCACGTGGGCGCGGCACTCAGTGCCGGCCTGGTGATGGCACTCATCGGCACACTGGAGCTGGTGCTGATCAGCCTGGCGATGGACCAGGCCTGCCACACCCGCACTGACCCGCGGCGCGAGGTGTTGGCGCTCGGCGCGGCCAACGTCGCGTCGGGGTTGGCCGGTGGGCTGCCGCTGTTGCTGTTGCGCCCGCGCGCGTTGCACATGCTGGAGGTCGGTGGCCGTTCGCGCGCCGCCTTGCTCATCTGCTGCGCCTTGTTTGCCGTGCTCGGCTTGGCGGCCACACCGTTGCTGGCGCTGCTGCCGCAGGTGGTGTTGGGCGGGGTGATGGTCACCATCGTCTTCCTGATGGCCGACCGCTGGTCGTTGCAACTGCTGGCGCAGTGGTGGCGCGGCCCGCGCACCGCGGACCTGCAGCTCGCGCTCGCGGGGGTGGTGGGGGTCTGCGCAACCACCGTGGTGCTGGGCTTCCCCGCCGCGGTCGCCGCCGGTGCCGCGCTGTCGGTGGCGCTCTTCATCCGCAGCATGAACCGCTCGCTCGTGCGCGGCCGCTTCACCGCCGACGCGATGCCCTCTCGCCGCATCTACGCCGCCGCCGACGAGACCCGGTTGCAGCCGCTGCGCAAGCGCATCACGGTGCTGGAGCTCGAAGGCGCGCTGTTCTTCGGCAGCGCGGACCGGCTGGCCGAAGTGGCCGACGCCATGGATGGCAGCGGCTGCCACACACTGGTTCTGGACTTTCGCCGCGTCAGCCTGATCGACGCGTCGGGCGCGGTGGTGCTGACGCAGATGAGCCGGCGTCTGCGTGACCGCGGCACCCGGTTGCTGCTGGCCGGCGTGAGTGCCGACAACCGCCATGGCCGTTTTCTGCGGCAGTTTGCGGGCCAGCACTTCGCCGCGCAGCACGGCGTCGCCGACATCGACCAGGCCGTCGAGGCGGCCGAGTTGCGCCTGCTGGCGTTGGCCGGTTTCGATCCGCTGCGTGAGGCCGTTCCGCTACAAAGCGTCGGCCTGATGGACGGCCTGGATGCCGCGCAGCGTGCGCGTCTGGCGGCTTGTCTGGCGCCCCGGCGGCTGGCGCCGGGCGAGGTTCTGTTCCGCCTGGGCGACCCGGGCGACCAGCTTTACGTCATCACCGCCGGTTCGATCAACGTCTTCAGCGGCGAGCCGGCCACCGCCGACACGCTGCCGCAGCGTTTCGTGAGCTTGTCGCCCGGCATGATGCTGGGCGAAACGGCCATGCTCGACGGCGGCGGCCGAAGCGGCGACGCTGTGGCATTCGGCGAGACCGCAGTCCATTCGCTCGACAACCACACGCTGCAGCAGTTGCGGACCGAGGACCCGATGCTGTATGCGCAGATCCACCGAAACATCGGCGTGCACCTGTCGCAGCGCTTGCGCGCGGCCGCCTGGGCCTGGCGCGCCAGCACGAGTTGACGGCCCCGTCGCCTCAGGGCATCAACACCGTCGAGCCCGTCGTCTTGCGCGCCTCGAGATCGCGATGCGCCTGCGCCACGTCGGCCATTGGATAGCGCTGGCCGATGCGAATCTTCACTGCGCCGCTGCCGACGACGGCGAACAAGTCGTCGGCCATCGCCTGCGTGGCCTCGCGCGTGGCGATGTGGGTGAAGAGCGTGGCGCGCGTCAGGTAGAGCGAGCCTTTGGGGCCGAGCAGGCCGGGCGCGAACGGCGCCACCGGGCCGCTGGCGTTGCCGAAGCTGGCCATCAGGCCGAAGGGACGCAGGCAATCAAGGCTGCGCTCGAAGGTGTCCTTGCCGACCGAGTCGTAGACCACCTTGACGCCCTTGCCGCCGGTGATGGCCTTGACGCGGGCAACGAAGTCTTCCTTGGCGTAGTCGATGGCGAAGGCCGCGCCATGTTCGAGCGCCAGGGCGCATTTGGCCGCGCTGCCGGCGGTGCCGATCAGTTGCAAGCCCAGCGCCTTGGCCCATTGGCAGGCGATCAGGCCGACGCCGCCGGCCGCAGCGTGGAAGAGCACGAAATCGCCCGCCTGCAGGCCCTCGGCCGGCCGCGTCTTCTTCAACAGGTACTGGGCCGTCAAGCCCTTCAACATCATGCCCGCAGCGGTGTCGAAGGCGATCCCGTCGGGCAGCTTGCAGACCGTCTTGGCCGACATCACGCGCACTTCGCTGTAGCTGCCCGGCGGGCTGCTGGCGTAGGCGGCACGGTCGCCGGCTTTGAGGTGCATGACACCCTCGCCCACGGCCTCGATCACGCCGGCGCCTTCCATGCCGAGGGTCAGTGGCAGCGGGTTCGGGTACAGACCCGTGCGCTGGTAGACGTCGATGTAGTTCAGGCCGCAAGCGTGGTGTCGGATGCGCACTTCGCCGGGGCCGGGGGCGCCGACCTCCACGTCCACCCACTGCATCACCTCGGGGCCGCCGAACTGCTGGATCTGAATGGCTTTGCTCATCTCGAGTCTCCTGGGGCTATGGACAACAGCCCGAGGTTATCCGAGCGGCGAGAATCCTGTCACCGATGAAGCGCCTGACCCAAGCTCCGAACCTTGCGCTGGCCAGCCTGTGGTGCGACATGCTGGCGCAGGCCGGCTTCGAGGTCAGCGTGCAGCGCGCGTTCGCGGGCAGCATCGCCGGCGAGATCCCGCCCGACCAGGCGCTGCCGGAGATCTGGGTTCACGCCGACGCCGAGCTCGACGCCGCGCGGGCGCTGCTCGCCGAGTTGCAGCGCCCGGCGTGGCGCGAGTGGGTCTGCCGCAGTTGCCAGGAGCGCATCGACGGGCCCTTCGACCACTGCTGGCAGTGCGGCGCGGCCATGCCCGCATGATCAGCCGCCGCACCGCGCTGTTGATGACCCTGCCGCCGCTGATGTGGGCCGGCAACGCGGTGATCGGCCGCCTGTTGGTCGGCCATGTACCGCCACTGACACTCAACTTCCTGCGCTGGGTCCTGGCCGCGCTGCTGCTGGCACCGCTGGGCTGGCAGGCCCTGCGCGACTGGCGCGTCATCGTGCGCTCCTGGCCCTACCTGCTGGTCATCGGCTGCCTGGGCGTCGGCGCTTACAACGCCCTGCAGTACCTGGCCCTGACCACATCGACCCCGCTCAACGTCACCTTGATCGCGGCCTCGAGCCCGCTGTGGATGTTGGCGGTGGGCGCGCTGCTGTTCGGCCAGCCGACAGCACCACGGCAGATCGCCGGCGCCCTGCTGTCCCTGGCAGGCGTGCTGCTGGTGGTGGCGCGCGGGTCCTGGACCACGTTGGCCCAGGTGCAGCTCGTCGCGGGCGACGCATACATCCTGATCGGTGCACTGAGCTGGGCTCTGTACAGCTGGCTGTTGGTGCAACCGCCGGCCTGGCTGCGGCCACCGCCGCGCCCGACCCTGCAGGCCTGGGGCTGGAGCGGCCTGCTGCTGGTGCAGATACTGTTCGGCCTGCTGGCCGCGGGTGCCGCCGCAGCGACGGAGCAAGCCCTGCTGCCGGTGGTGGCGATCGACTGGCGCAATGCCTGGGTGCTGGCTGCCTTGCTCTTCGTGGCCGTCGGGCCGTCGATCGTGGCCTACCGCAGCTGGGGCCTGGGCGTGGCCCTCGGCGGGCCGGCGCTGGCGGCCTTCTTCGCCAACCTGACGCCGCTGTTCGCGGCCCTGCTGTCGGCGCTGCTGCTGGGTGAGACACCGCGCGGCTACCACGCGCTGGCCTTCGCCCTGATCGTGGCCGGGATCAGCGTGTCGATCCAGCGCAAGCCGTGACATTGACGCGGCGTCAATGGGCCCTGATCGCCCTGGTCACCCTGCTCTGGGGCTTGAACTGGCCGATGATGAAGTTCGCGCTGCGCGAGGTCAGCCCGCTCTACTTCCGC
>Ga0163144_10009622_pt1 | contig 20731 bp, 24 predicted proteins | sample OliLak19BULKMAT1_FD_123175 | JGI IMG/M metagenome (GOLD analysis project Ga0163144, IMG submission 123175) | Freshwater microbial mat bacterial communities from Lake Vanda, McMurdo Dry Valleys, Antarctica - Oligotrophic Lake LV.19.BULKMAT1 | ecosystem: Environmental > Aquatic > Freshwater >... | reverse complement strand
TCCAGCCTGTTGCTGAACCAGTGAAAGACCCATTGGTGACGAGTTCACTGCCTATAGACTGTGATGTACCATCAATAGTTAAATCAAAACCGTTATTAGTTATGGTAGTATTTCCTGTTAGTGCACCACCCAATTTTACAACTCCAGAAGCTAAAGTTAATCCATTTGAAGCATTAACTGCTTGTACAAAACAATCTACCGCTCCCGGAACACATGTAGGGTCTAGCGTTTCTCCGGGTTGGTATGGGACCGCATATACAATAGTGACAGAGTACAGAGTCACGAAACACAAAGCTAAAAACGTTGTTTTGTGTTTCTTAAATATGTACCCAAAAATATATCTTTTAAGAAAAGATTTCACCTATATATTATAACATAGCAAAATCACCAAAATACTTTGTATTTTGGTGATTTTGCTAATTTGTTATCTAACTTTTATTTTATAGTTAGCTACTGTATTTCGTATACCAAAGTGACGTTTGATTCTATAGTACTATCTCCTATAGGAAGAGATGGAGCTACTGCATCTTTTGTCATATTGCCTGCCATTTCAGCTCTAGCGTATGTTATTGGATATCCTCCATTATTTTCACTGAAAGATACTATTCGTACAAGACTGACCCCGAGAGATTTTGCAAGCTTTTGTGCTTCCCCTTTTGCATCTGCTATAGCCATGTCGCGAGCTTCTCTAGAGATTGCCTTGTCGTCTTCGAAGCCGAAGTTTGGACCACTGATGTTCGTTGCGCCATCTTTTGCCAAAACTCCAAGTACATCCGCTACTTTGTCCAAATCTTTTACATTCACAGTAATAGAGTGTGTGACTTGATAACCTCGTATTGTTGGAGTGTTTGGTTTTGTACAGTTGTATGAATCACAAACTGGATAATCATATTGTGGATATGAATTGTAAGAATCGGTCTTGATATATTTTTCTTCTATTCCCAAAGCTTTGAGATCTTTTGTGATTGCGTCTATCTTTTTACTAACATTGTCTTGTGCAGACTTCACTATTTTTTGCTCATCCATTACAGAAAAACTGATCTTTGCAGTATCTGGGCTTCTATCAATTTTCCCAGTACCACTTACTGTGATTGTGTTAGTGGCATTTAATCCGCTTCCTACGAAATGATATTCTTTCAGCTTCACAGCAGTAGTGGTGAGTAAAAATAGTCCAAAAAGCACAGCAAGACCTAATACTAATTTGTTGTTTTTCATTATAAGTTCATTCATCCCGTTAGAAATAGGAAATCTTTAGATTTCCGTTCATTAAATTTTGATAATTAACTTCGACATTATTTAATAAAATACCACGTTATTTGAAATAATGACATGCATAATTTCTAACGGGATTCATATTTGTATTATATCAGAACTTTTTATCTGGTAAACTTTTTTGTGTTGTCTAATTAGTTCATTCTATCTTCGATAATTTTGCCATCGGCAAGCACAATTGTGCGATGGGTCATCAGAGCATACTCTGGCTCGTGTGTGACCATGATAATAGTCTGACCTGCTTTGTTCAAATCAAGAAAAGTTTTCAGAACAGCACCAGAAGTATCAGAGTCTAGGTTTGCGGTGGGCTCATCAGCAAAAATTATTTTTGGATTGTGCCCTATTGCACGAGCAATAGAGACGCGTTGTTGTTGTCCACCAGAAAGCTGACTTGGTAGGTAGTGTGCCCTATCAGCAAGACCTACTTTTTCTAGTGCCAACATTGATTTTTTACTTGCGTTTGTTTCTGATAAACCCTGCATGAGTAGTGGCACCATTACATTTTCAATTGCAGTAAGGGATGGCAGTATTGCGTAATCTTGAAAAATATATCCGAGACCATTTAATCTCATTTGGGTGCGCTCTATTTCAGAAAGACCTACTGCTTCTATTCCGTCTATATACACCTCACCAGATGTAGGAATATCTAGAAGTCCTAGCTGATAAAGAAGTGTGGATTTGCCGGAGCCAGATCTACCTGTGATAGAAACAAACTGTCCTTCTGGTACTTCAAAAGAAACGTCTTCAACAGCATGTACTTCGTCTTCTCCACTTTTGAATGTTTTGTATAAATTTTTTATTTTTATCATTTTTTAGAAGTTAGTAGATATTAGTAAGTAGTTAGTAGTATAAATCACTACCTGCCGAGTATGGCACTTAATGTATTTTGCTTTATCACTATTCTTGCTGGAATATATCCTGCAATCACTGTAGCTACAGCCAATATTATAGTTCTAGTGATAGTGCCGCCAACGGTTGCTACTAAGATACCGTCTGAAAATGGGAAGTTGATTGGGTGCGCTACGAAAAATGGTTTCAAAAGTGCAAAGACAACAATAATGCCGAGTGTGGCTCCAGAAATAGCATAAAAAATTGATTGCAAAATATATGAAATAGCTATCGCTCTTGGGTTAATACCAATACCTTTTAAAATACCGATATATCTTCTACGAGTAATAGCATTGACGAATATCACAATAAAGATTGTGATAGCGGCAACTACGAGCCCTATGGAGCTAATAGCGTTGCCCAATATTCCAAATGTCACCTTGATATCCTGAAGAAACTTTGGTTGTGCCTCTGTTGCTGTTTGAATACGACCGTATTTATCTATATTTGAAGCAACGAGAGCTTGCTGTGCGTACATTGGATTGGCTCCACTAGAAAGTGTCACTGCTATTTCATTTACATCATATCCATCACGCCCAATAAGTTTACGCAATTCTGTATCCAGCATGAAAACTCGCGCATCTATTTCATTGACCTTTCCTTTCAATACTCCTTTGACTATGTACTCTTTGTTAGTATCTCCAATAGTAAGTAGGACCTTGGTTCCTGCTTCTACGTTTTTCAAAGCAGAAAATCCGGGAAACTCTATAGGGGTATACTTGTAAAGAAGACTATTACCTATCAAAATAAAATTGCTGTCATTTTGATCTAAATACTCTCCTTCTATAACCAAATCTGCTAGTTGGGTGACTTCGTTTTCTTTTTCAGGATTGATTCCTACCAAATTTGCACCTACAGAATTTGCTTTTTCATTGTTTAATAATGTCTTTTTATAATCAGCAGTAAGTGTCCCTCCTCCAGTATATCTAGCTGTATATCCTGCCAAATCAGGAAGGGTTTGAATAGTTTTTATAACTGTATCAGATTGCTCTATTCGATCCCTATTGAGGAAAGATGTAATAAAAATATCTCCGGTGTTACGAGCCTTATTAGCAGTTACAGATCCTTCAATAAGTCCTACCAATATGCCACTGACTACCACTAAGTTTAGAAATGTGAGTAGCATCACAAAGATAATAAGAGATGTGGTCCAGATACTAGACCTTTTCATTTCTCTTTTTGCTAAAAATAGTCCGACATTTATATCGGTTTTCAATTTTTCCCAAAATCCTATTTCCCTAATCATAAGAATTTATTTTGTAATAGGCGGTACCCAGAGAACTTTGTCACCGAGACTGAGCCCCGAAATGATTTCGACTATATCACCATCGCCTTTCAAACCTACTATTATTTCTTTATTTATTGTTATATTTTTTCTTTCATCTGTGATCAATTTCACAAATGATTTTCCGTCTTTTGTTTCTATTGTTCTACCTGGAAGAACTAGTGCGTTTTCTATTTGAGAAGTGAGTACAATCATATTTGCTGTCATGCCTGGGCGAATCTTGTCAGTATCTGATATAAGAGCTTTGATTTTGTAATTCACAACATTGTTGGTAATAGTAGAAGAAGGGTCGACTGAAGAAACAGTTGCAGTGTACGAGTCACTACCAAATGCGTCATAGGTCACATCTATACTCTGACCTATTTCTATATCTTTGATATTATTTTCGTTTATATTTGCTTCTAGGTACAGATTGCCTATATCCTGCAGTGACACTGCAGCCTTTCCTATTGTAGATAGCTCTCCATATTTGATATCAACTTTTGTAATAGTTCCGTCTGCTGGAGCACGGAGAATTGTTTTTTCTAGATTTGCCTCTGCACTAATCACATCAGCAAGCGCACCATCTATTTCTGATTGTCTTGCACTAGCGAGTTTGAGATTGAGCTCTGCTTCTGCTTGATCTATGCGTGATTGTGCAGAAGCTATAGCTTGATCACGAGAATTTTTGGCTGATTGATATGCATTAAGATTTACAATGTATGAAGTACTTGTTGTGTTTGGAATATTGATAGTCCATGTTTTGCTATCATTTATATTCACACCGTTTGGCATCTGAATAAACAAGCCCTTTTTACCGAGAGCGTTTGGTGTAAAAGAATTTATAAAAGAAGTACCAGATTCAATACCACTAAAAGATATATAACCTCCTGAGCTACCGGAAGAATGTGTTATAACTGTATAAACTCCTTCTTCTCCTGTATATAAACCTGAAATAATAGGAGAATTTTCTTCTGTAGTATTTTCTGATCTAGCCAACAAATCTGAAGACAACAACTTCCTTCTTGCGTCTTCAACTAAACCATTTTGAGTTTTGATTATTGAACTCAGGTCTGTTTTAGCATTAGCGAGAGCTACTCTAGCTACCTCTATCTCTTCGTTGCTAGTACCTTCTAAAACTTTGTTGTACTTGGCTTTTGCAGCCAAGAGTGCCGCTCTCTCTGTCCCATTTGAAAGACTTGCAAGAATCTTGCCTCTTTTCACCTTATCACCAACAACGACTGCAATATTTTGTACTATTTTTGACTGTTCAAATGAAAGTGATAAATCTGTAGAGCTGACCACTGTACCACTAGCAGATACTGTACGGTTGAGAGTTTGTCTTTTTACAGTTTCTACTACTCTACCATCATCATTACTATTGCTTTTTAAAACAATTATTATGACGAGTACTAGCGTAACAAAAAATCCAATTCTCATCTTTCTTGAAAGACCTCCCCACCAGCTTTTGGAAGAATCGAATATATTTTTTACTTTTTCCATGATTACTATTATTTACAAATTTATTTAATAGCCAAGAGTGTGACTTCGAAAACAAGTGTCGCCCCGCCTGGAATAGTACCCGGAATACCATTTGCTCCATAAGCGAGCTCTGATGGAATAGTAAGTTTTCTAACTTCACCTACTTTCATGCCAAGTACTCCTTGATCCCAACCTTTAATAACCTGTCCTGCACCGAGCAAGAATGAGAAACCTGAATCACCATGATTGCGACTTGCGTCAAATATCTTGCCATCTGTAAGTGATCCTACGTAGTCTACTGTAGCTGTTTGTCCGTTTGTAATGGCTACACCCGATCCTTCTTTTATTATTTCTATTTTCATACCTTCTTTTGTTGTTATTGTTTTGTTATTTTGTAATGGTTCTTTTTTTATAGCAGATGGAGCTGACTTTGGTCCGTCTATACTTTTTATAGCCGGTGGGAGTACTGGGTTATTACTGATATCATCCTTTTTTTGATTAATAAATACCCAAATTCCTCCTGCAATAATAAGAACTGTGATAATAAAATTAAAATACTTCATATAAAAATGATTATAACACAGAGGGCTATCTTATAACAAAATCTTTGTCTTTCTCTATTTGTGACCTCAAAATTGAGAAAGTCTTCTCTACATCTTCATTTGTGAGGGTCTCACCAAACGACTGAAAGACAAATCTAAAAGCTATACTTATACGTCCATCTTTTGTAAATTCATCAAATTTTACTACATCTCTCACACAATATTTCTTCCCAAATTCACCAACTAAATCGAGGAGTTTTTCTTTTGCCTCATCATTTTCTACCCACACTGCTATATCTCGTGTAATAAAAGGATACAGACTCCACATTTTGAATGGCTTTACTTCTTGTTTGTATTCTATTGCGGACGAATTATCTATATTGTTTTGTTTTATAAATTCAACTAATGACATCTCTTGTATTGTGTCATCTTCTATTGTCGCTACTCTAGTTTCTTCTATTATTTCTTTATCTTTTAATAAAAAGATATTTCCAATTTCAAATATTTTTATTTTTTCTACTCCAAGAAGTGGGGCGAGTAATTTATTTTGATCATAACTTTTCTTCAGAGTCTCTGACAGATTGGTACGCAGTGCACTCTTGTCTTTTGCACCACGCGCGACTTCTATATCACCTTTTTTCTGAAATGAATAAGTCATTACTTCTCTAAGACCTTTGTTTAATAAATACGCTCGGACATTTCTAATATTTTCAAAAGTTTCATCATTTTGTCCTTTGTTTTCAAAATTGAAATTACTACTTGGTATATTGTCATAACCTATCACCCTGCCTATTTCCTCAGCTATATCATGTGTGCCTATAATATCTAATCTTTCGTATGGAACTAGAAGTTTGAAATTGTTTCCTTCATTTTCATATTTATAATGATATCCGTCAAAAACTTCTTTTATTTTTTCTTTTGTTATCGAATCTCCTAGAAGTCTTTGAAGATCTTTAGTTTCAAAAGAAATACTCTTTTGTTCTTCTTTGTTTTCATAATGGTCATATGATCCATCCACCTGCCCTCCTGCAATCTCGGTTATCATTTTCACAACCATACCTATTGCGTCAACTGTTTTTTCAGATGTTATTCCATTTTCAAATCTTTTTGAAGCATCAGTTTGTAGGTTCAAAGCTTTGGCGGTCTTCCTAATAGAGGCGGGGTCAAAGTTTGCGACTTCTATCAAAATGTTTTTTGTCTTATTATTTATATTGTCATCCACCTCCGCAGTCTTACCACCCTTTATTCCAGCGATAGCAAGTGCTCCAACATAGTCCGCAATCACCAGCATGTCTTCTTTCAAAATCTTGCTCTCACCAGTGAGCGTAATAATACTTTCTTCTGGATGAGCATTTCGCACTACAAGTCCTCCATCAATCTTGTCTACATCAAAAACATGTACCGGGCTTCCCGTATCGAATAGTACAAAGTTGGCAATGTCTACTATGTTGTTGATGCTTTTCTGTCCGAGAGATTCCAATTTTTCCTTTAGCCACACAGGACTTGGCCCGACAGACACATTGCTCATACTTATAGCGGTGTATCTTTTGCACAAATCGCTTTTGATTTCTATTTTTGTAGAAAGTGGTGTTTCCGGCAAAGAATATTGAGTGGTTTCTTTCAAAGACAATTTCAAAAGATTTGCTAATTCGCGAGCAATACCGTGGTGAGACAAACAATCATGCGCTCTATCTGGCAAGACTTTGATATCCATTATTGTATCGTCATTTTTAATCTCAATATCCTCCACTTCAAAAGCGTGAAAAATAATAGTCTCTGCCAATTCAGCTGGTTTTGGGAGTTTTTCTTCTATATGATTTTGTAGCCAATTATAAGAAATTTTCATATTATTAAAATTGATTGAATCTCAAATCTCCTTGATAAGCGAGGCGCACGTCATTGATACCATACATGACCATCATCATACGATCTATTCCCCCACCGAATGCGAAGCCCGAATATTTCTCTGGATCTACTCCGCCATTTTTCAAAACGTTTGGATGAATCATTCCAGCACCCATGACTTCTAGCCAGCGCCCATTGAAAAATACATCTACTTCTACTGATGGTTCAGTGAATGGAAAGAAGCTTGGACGAAATCTAATCTCAATTTCTTCTCCAAGCAATTTCTTGAAAAAAGACAGTAGTGTACCCTTCAAATGTTCCATTGTTATACCAACTCCGACTACCATTCCTTCGACTTGGTGAAATTGCATTTCGTGTGTGGCATCTGTGGCTTCATTTCGGAAAACTTTACCTGGCACTACTATTGCAAAGGGTGGTTTATTGTTTTCCATATATCGTATTTGTACAGGAGAAGTATGAGTACGCAAAAGTCTACATGGGTGATCTTTGACCCAAAATGTATCTTGCATATCACGAGCCGGATGATCCTTTGGGACATTGAGTGCGTCGAAGTTGTGCCATTCGTCTTCAAGCTCTGGACCTTGGGCAACAGAGAATCCGAGCTCATTAAATATAGAGACTATTTTCTCTGTTACTGTGGTGAGGGGGTGGAATTGTCCTTTCTCTGGTTTCATACCTCAAAACTATACAGAAAATAAGGACTTTTTACAATTTTTGCAAAAAGAAAAGCCTTGTTGTTTTTTTATCAGAATCTCTTTATGTACTAGGCCTTGCCTAGTACATTAGATTTGAGAAGTTGAGCTTCTCAAATTTTATTTAAATAGGTACTTTATTTTCAAAAGGAGTTTTTGGAATGGGGATTTTATTTTTTCTGGTTTTCTTAAATCGCAACCTTGTGGACAATGGAGTTCCCCTTTTTCATCTAATGCATTCTTTTCACAATCAACACAGAGGATGAAGTGTCTTCCGCAATATCTAGTGAGACAATCTACGAAGTGTTCGCTCTGATTACCACAGTGTACACACTTGCCTATGACTTGGTGCTTCGGGTCGTCAGTGTAGAACCCCATGGTTACGCGCCCATCAAATACATAGAGCTTGCCGAGGAAATTCTCATTTGGATATTTCTCCATATATGTGACTATCCCTCCATCAAGCTGATACACATCACTGAATCCATTTGCTACTAGGAATCCGCTCGCCTTTTCACAGCGCACTCCACCAGTACAAACAGTCAGTACTGTTTCATCTTTCAAATGTTTTATTTCTTCCAACACTTTTGGTAGGTCTCTGAAGTTGTCCATTGTAGGAGTGAATGATCCTTCAAAATGCCCTGCACTATGTTCATACGCATTTCTCATGTCTACAATATAAAATTTCTTTCCATTTTTGAACCATTCATGAAGCTCTTCTGCGCTGAGTCTTTTGCCTGTAATTTGATTTGGATCGATATCGCAGGTGCCGAGACTAGCTGAAACTATTTCAGAACGAGCCTTCACAGAGAGCTTAGAAAATGCATGCCCTGTGCCAATAGACTTCTTGAAATTAATATTCAAAAACCTTGAATCAGTTTCAAGCTCCTTTATATACTTCTCTGTGTTTTCTTTTGTACCTTCGAGAGTGAAGTTGATTCCTTCACTAGCGACAATGAGTCTACCCTTGAAACCGTATTTTTCACAAAGACCTCTCTGCCAATCACGCACAGCAACAGGTTCGTCTATAAAGACATATTTGTAGAAGAGTAATATTTGGTATTCATTATTTGCCTCCTTTTGCATATTTAAAGAGATTAGCATTTTGAGAGAATTTTTCAAATGTTTAATTAAAAACCCGCCTGTTGAGGAGGGTTTAGATTCTTGGAACAATGAATCGGTGAGGAAACATTCCAGAACAAATAGATTTGTAATCGAATTCAAATCTACAAATCCTTAAATTCTCTGTGCCATTAACAGCTACTACAGATAGGTTGTTTGCAGAAGTTATTTCCATTTCTTGATTTTTTATCAAAAAGAAATTTGTTAGGTAATCTTTTGCAAGCCAGTTTCGATGCGTCTTACAAAAATCAATAACTTGGTGTTGTGATAAACATAACCTATCAATGCTTTGGTTTTTGAGAAGAGATTTGAATATTTCTTCTGGTTCAGCACTTTGGACGATTTCAAAAACATCAGTTCTTGTCGGACCAATTAGTCTTGGTAGAATTGAAAGTGGTTTTGAAAGCTCTTTGAAGCCATACCCTATAGATGAAAAAGTGTCATTTGCACCTAATATTGTTCTGGAATTAAAAAGTTCTGGGATCACGATATTATGACCCACAGATATAAATTTGAGTATATTGCTTTGAGTCATAATATTTGATTTTTTAAGACTTTATATGAATAATGAGGTTTTGGCAAATTGTTTTTATAAAATAATTTATATGCTATATTAGCCTTCGTATGGGGCTTATGGTGTAACGGTTAACACTGGGGTTTGTGGAACCCTCGATTCGGGTTCGATTCCCGATAGGCCCCCACTTAGAAATCTAGTTTTGGCTAACTTGAACTTACCTGTTTGTCTATAAACTTTTTGGTAAGTCTTCTTTGAAATATTTGCGAAGAAATAATAGCTAAAATTAATAATATTGCGTAAGTAGAGATTATTTGATGGAAAGAAAAGTCCATAGTTCGAAATGATCCTAGGATAAATGCGCTATACCACGAAGTGATAGATATTGCGCCGAGTGCAAATGCAAATTTGCGAAATCTCGTAGGGACGAGATCTTGACGAAATGAGAGTTTCCTTATTTTTGGCCCTACAAACATATTGAGTGTTAGTCCATTTAATATTATAACTGTGACCACCAATATTTTTGCCGAAAATTTTGATGATGTATTTAATACTTCTTGATTTGGCAAATATAGCATCACTCCACTGACAATAAGTACAGCTAGTCCTATCCAGATAGTGTCGGTCAAAGTATCCATTACATTTTTTTCTTTGGCATCTATTTTGTCATCTTTCAAAAATCTAAAAAAGAAAATATCAGTGATAGTAGCAGATCCTACTCCAAGAATGAATCCTATATTGTGAATTATCACCCACCATACCTTCTGTTCTCCCAAAAGATTTATTAGTCCTGGAAAATGAAAGAGTATCAAAGATGCGACAAGAGAAATATTGATGAGAGCTGTTCCTAGACACCACAGACACCAACTTCTAATAATAAATGCTTGAATAGCTACCAAATATATCGAAAAAAGTACCGCAAGGGTAGTTGCTATTACTAGGAGAAAATATGATATTTGGTTTAAAGAATTTGGCAGATATATGAAGAGTATCCAAAAAATTATTTGAAGAATGTAATAAATTATTCCCAAGATTTCGTTGGGAATACCAAATGTATTGGAGTACACACTGTGCACCAAATGATCACAGCTAGACTCCCTGGGGCATATCAGTTTGGTCTTTGTAAATTTCTTTTGAAAAATATACAAAGATATTCCAAGCCCTAAAATAGAAGCTAATAATGGTAAAAATTGAATCATTGAATAGATTATAACATCTCAGTTTTGTAAACTGACATTAGTGAATATATAAAACTGATTACAAGTGGACCGATGAGTATTCCTGCTGGGCCCAAGAATATGAGTCCACCGAGTACAGAGAATAGTACTAAAAGAGGATGAATGTCTATCTTTCTTCCAACAATAATTGGATTGAGTAGATTGTCTACTGCTCCAACAAAAAATACGGACCAGATGCCAAATCCTAATGCGGCCAAGGTGTGTCCTGTCGCCAAAAGAAAAAGAAAGGATGGTACTGCAACCAACGCAGTGCCTAGCATAGGAACTAGAGAAGTAATAGAAGCAATAATGCCCCACAATGCCGGATTTGGTACACCAAATATCCATAGTCCTATAGTCATAAGCGCTCCTTGAATAAATCCTATTAAAAGGTATCCCTTGAATATTGCATTCACTGCACCACGTAGCTTGTCTATTATCTTATGATCATTTTCATTAGTGAGAGGACTGAGCTCTATGATGGTCTGTTTCCAATGCGCTCCATCTTTCAAAAAATAAAATGTTGTTAGTACTACAAGAGTAAAAGATATCAGTGCGGAAATAGTACTAGAAACCAAAGCGCCAAGGTTGTTGGTAAACCAGTCAGAAATATTGGCTGTGTAGTCTTGAAAATGAACAAGTTCTGATGGGAAAAATTTGCTAAACAACTTATCTACTTTTCCAAGCTGAACACCTACGCCACCATTTGTATTGACCCAAGAATAAATATCTTGAGCTTGATTGATAGCGGTGACTCCAAGCAAAAATACTGGTAGGCAGATTATGACAACGAAGGCTATTATAGTAAGTAGCGCAGCAATCCAAGAAATGTTTTTGGTGACATGTTTTTTGAGCCAGTTGTATGTAGGGTAAAATAGTACTGATACAGCAGCACTAATAACAATAATAGTGAGAAACGGAGCAAACAATATTATTCCCAACGCAAAAGCCATTACCAGTAAAGCTAGTAAGAAGTGTTTTCTAGTGACACCTATTTGATACATATATAAATATTAGCATAAATTACTAGCATTTTGGTCACAAATAATTTTCCCCAGCAAAATTTTCGCGACCCCGCCTCGCCTATTCACTTGCTAGTGAATTATGGCTCCGGCTCACAAAATGCTCGCAGATAAAGCAGATAATCTGCTTTCCGCATTTTGTGCACGAGAGAGGACTTGAACCTCCACGTCTTGCGACACACGAACCTCAATCGTGCGCGTATACCAATTCCGCCACTCGTGCAACTTATTCTTTAGAAGCCTCTTCAGCTTCTACCTCTATCTTACCACCTATGATTTGTTTCATCTTGCGACGAATTTCTTTGTTGGCCTTGTCACGGATATAGTAAAGTTTTGAACGACGAGTCTTTGCCTTTTTTACTACCTCTATCTTATCAACTAGAGGAGAAAATAAAGGAAATGTTCTCTCTACTCCTATCCCATCTGAAACCTTTCTCACAGTGAATGTAGCAGATGGCCCTGTACCGTGTTTGCGTGCCAAAACTAGACCTTCAAAAGCCTGGAGACGATATTTGCCCTTATCTTCAATCTTTGACCAAACGCGCACAGTATCACCTGAGCTAAAGGCTGTATTTTTGCGAGCGTCTATGTCTATTGGGCTGAAAATTATTGTAGAATCCATATAGGACGAAACTTTATCATATATCCTTGTATCTCGCAATAGCATCCTCAAAATCTTGCTCGTATGGAGCTACTACCTCTATATTTTTGCCCTCCATATCTTGAAAGCTAATTTTCCTAGCGTGTAGGGCTACTCTATCAAAGCCAAGTGCATCTGGCTTGGTCGGAGCATAAAGACTGTCTCCTACAATAGGTCTTTGAATATGCTTCATGTGTACTCTGATTTGATGAGTTCTACCCGTCTTTGGGAAAAGCTTCAAAAAAGAAAATTGCTCATTGTTTTCGTCTACAAAATGTCTCTCGACTTCCCACTTTGTTACAGCATCTCGTAACTCACCTCTCACACCGCGCCCTGCATGCCATCTGCGAAAGTCATTTTTGTTGCGACCTATTGGTGTATCTATCACACCAATCTTTTCCTTGAAATGACCCCAAACAAATGCATGATATTCTTTTTCTATCAATCTATCTTGAAATTGTTTTTTAAAAAAATCAAAAGCCTCCTGATTTTTTGCAATGATCATACACCCCGATGTTTCTTCATCTAGTCTGTGCACTATTCCTGGTCGTGACAAAACCTTGCCATCTATTAGCATGGGCTCACCTACATCTTTGATATTTGGGTACTTTTCAATAATCCAATCAACCAGGGTTTCTTTGGTACTTTTTCCATCTGCGTGCACAACAAGCCCTGATGGCTTGTTGATGATTAGATAATCTGTGGTTTCTAGGAGGATTGTGGTTTTGTTTGACAAATTCATATATATGATATATAATATAAAAAAGACTAAAATGCAAGTAAAACATACAATGCGTTTCGGTATTGAGAATACTTTGCGAGCAAGACAAGTTTTGATGGATAAAATATCCAAACAAACTAAGACTTGGTTTAAAAAACCAAAAAATAAAAGAATAGTTGAGAATCAAAGAAAGATTCTAAGCCGCTAAAACTAATATTGTTAAGCGGCTTTTTTTATTCTATCTTTGAAAATAAATTCAACAGTATCGTCTACTTCTTTTAGGTCTATCTTTTCTATTACAGTAAGTGACGGTGCCCTGCCCCACTCATTGTTACCATCCCTTCTGTGTCCTGCTTTTTCATTTTCTTGTATACTAACAATATAAATAAATTTTGGATTTTTTGTTCTATATAAATTATTATAATCAAAACTATAATAAGCCATTGTCACGTCATCATCCCTGTGATCTCTTTCTGTACCATCAATAACCCATCCCTCAGTCATTTTACCAGAAGTTGATTTGTATTTTTTTGGTGCAATATTTTCATTACTTGCGTGATATGCCACCCTCCTGTGCTGATCCTTAGAAGCTTTTACTACTCTATCGATCATATCCTCTATTGAGTCTTTGTTTTGATTTATTTTTTCTAAAGAAAATGGCAACATTCTTTGTTTTAATTCCCACGGAAAAGAGTATAGATATTCTCTATCGTTCGTATTCAAAGACAAAATTTTTTCTCTGAAACTACTGATTTGCTCTTCATTATAGCCAAAATTATTGAGCTCTTTTTCGTATGTATCTACAATCTTTGAGTTTATAACTTCATGAAACAAATCTTCCTTTAACAAAACTTTTTCATTTTCTGAAAAATTACCATTAATTTCTTTTGAATCAAATTTTTCCATCATAATTTTTTTGTGCGCCCTGAGGGATTCGAACCCCCGACCTTCGCTGTGTAAAAGCGCTGCTCTACCAACTGAGCTAAGAGCGCAGATATTTTAATAAGCACTCGCGAACCTTACAGGTTCTGTACACCTTTTGGATATTTTATTTCATAAACTCATAAAATATCTCAAAAGGTCTTGCGAAAGTACGCCGTACTTTCTCACCCGTCTCGCCTTTCGCAGAGCGACATGGCTCCGACAGGCACAAGCCGAGATAATGAAAAGCAGATTTCATTATCTCGTGCTTGTGCCCCCGCTAGGAATCGAACCTAGAATAACGGCTTAGAAGTCCGCAGTTATATCCATTTAACTACAGGGGCAAATCCTAGTGGGGACAGAAACTACTGTAACACTGTGTCGGCTTTTTGTGAAGGTGCTATAGGTATCCCTATTCTACTATTTACTGATGTCTCTACATTATCTATGATTTTGGTTATTGCCCTGATTTTAGTTGCGTTGGTCTTCAATTCTGGGTTGGTAATAGCGTCTAGACTCTTGGCTGTTCTCAAAAAATACCAACTAAAGAATCCCAGCTCTCCCACTATTGTTAGAATCATTATCACTACAAAAGTCAGCCAAACCTTGTGCGGATTTAATCTCTCTTTTTTGTAAGAAGTTTCCTTTGTTTGATTTTTTGTTTTTGAATTTATAAATTTCATAATTATATTTATCAAAATATTTATATAGAGAAACTCACCACATCTATACTAGCAGTCAGACCCCAAATTATCGGCCCCGCTTTCGGAACTACTTTTACAATAGTGGTCCCAGGTACTTGTACCGTATCTACTTCTGCAAAAAGTACAAATTTGTTGAAATTTACTTGATACAATTGATGACTAAGCGTGTTTAAAAAATCATTTATCGATTTGAAATCTCCTTTGGCACTGAAATCTATTACAAGCTTCTCTACCCCAACTTTTCCAGAATTTTGAGCTGAAATAATATTGAATGTAATGTTTTTTTCTTTTGCCAAGTTTTCAATAGTTGATAGAAATGTAGGGAGAGTACTAGTAGTAACTATTGCTTGTTCCAATTTTGTTGTTTTTTCCAAAAGCAATTTCATTTGTTTGGTTTCCTGTTCAAAGACTTCTTTGTTGCCTTTGTATATAGCGAACTTTTCTTTTACATCTTTTACTCTATTTTGTCTGTTGTTCATTACTACAGAAAATTGCCAAAAGCCGAGCGCTGTAGCTATCGCAAAAAGTATTGATATAGAGAGCGCTATGTAGTGTATTTTTAAAGCTTTCATAAAATTATTTTTTGAATGTTATTGTGATTTTAAATTCATTGTCCGTGCTTTTGACAAAGTTTGAAACCGGACTATCAACTAGTGCTACCGTATCGTTTGCTTTGATAGTGTCGACAAATTTTTGTAGATCCTGACGAGTCTTGGCTATTCCACTAACGCCGAGAATTGGCTTGGCACTACTATCCATAGTGAACCCCTTCAGAGAAATAGTTGCAGCCGGAGTGAGCTCTCTCACAAATGCGATATATTCCACAGGTGAAGATGTAGCCGGAGCACCGAGCTTGGCTAGGAGTATTCTGGTACGGGCTTCAAGACTGGCAATGTCCACGGCCTTAACAATATTGCCACTTTCTTCGAGTTTCTTTATTTGTTGCTCTGCAATACTGTACCGAGAATTTATAGTTATAAGGGTTGGTAAAAATAAAAGTGCTCCAACAAATACGAGGAGGATTACTATCCATATAAAAGAGGTCAGCATTCGTAAAAATCGAATCTTTTTTATAATTCTTTTTTCTTTTTGTGGCAAAATATCAATCATAAAGATAGTCAACGAGAGCAAGCCCTATCGCTGTGGTGTAGCTCATCGATGATTCAAATGGAATCTTTGGTATTGTGTCATCAAATGACAAGCAATTGACCCAAGGATTTACTTGTAAAACATTTATTTTCAAAGATGTTTTTAGGTAATCTGCTAGGCCCTTCAAGTTGCTATGCCCGCCACATAGATATATGGTTTCTATTTTTGGAAACATATCTAATGTATTTTTCTTCTCGTGCCAATAAATATACTGACGATTTATTTCATCTTTCAGTGTAGAAATACCTCCTATTAAAATTGAGAAGAGTTCTTTGTGTCCTACCATATCAGACATACCAAAATCTCTTTCCATTTTTTCAGCTTCTTCTCCAGATACGCCCATTTCTTTGGTGATGGCATTGGTGAGAGTTTTACCACCGAAATCCATTGTGGAGGTATATACAGCGGTGTTGCTAGTCACTATGGTTATACTTGTACGACTGTTACTGAAATCAATGATCATGTGTGATCCCTTGTCATCTGGCTTGAGCACTGCACGAGATATAGCCTGCCCATCGAGCTCAAAAGATACTGGAACAAAACCGGCATTTGTAAAAGCCCTGTGATAGCTTTCTGCTATCGGTTCTGACACTGCAATGACCTGAGTCATTATCGTACTATCTTTGATAAAGAGTACCTGATAATCAAAGACAGTTTCTTCTAGTTTGAGCGGAATATTGTCTTCTATTACTAGCTCTATTGCACCCTTGATATCGTTCTTTGCTTCTATGTCTATTGGAATAGTAGATGTATAAACCTGTGACTCTGGTATTGCTACGCGTACATATTTCAAATTGTTTTTCTTACAAATCTCTTTCAAAAAGTTTGTGAAAACCTGTTCATCTATAATACGTCCATTTTGAAGACACCCTACTGGCAAATCTATCTCTGCAAACTTACCCGGAATGATTCCATGTCTAGTTTCTACCAATTCCACAAATCGCAATGTGACATCAGAAAAATTCAATCCCACTGTCGGAATTGTAAAAAACTTTGGTGTTGGAAAAATGCGATCTAAGATTCCTCTCATCAGTATCAATTATACGATATATAGACTTATCGCACCACAGATCCACTGTGTACATCCTTCTCTGGTATTAGAAACACTGGAGCACTATCGAGACCATCTACTGCCATGAGCATGCCACTGGAATCAAGTCCCCTGATTTTGCGAGGAGCGAGATTTGTAACGAAAAGCAAATATTTTCCGACAAGCTTTTCAGGTTCTGTATACCACTCTCTGATTGCAGAAAGTATTTGTCTAGGTTTATCTTCTCCAAAATCTAGCTCAAAACGAATAAGTTTGTCAGAGTCTGGTACTGCTTCTGCTATCAATACCTTGCCGATTTGCGCTCTAACTTTTTTAAAATCTTCAATCGAAATAAAAGTTTCCTCCTTTTTTGGAACTATGATTTCTTCTTGCTTTGTATCCTCAACATTATCCATGCGGAAGCGGTGAGATTCGAACTCACGGTAGGTTTCCCCACGACAGTTTTCAAGACTGTTGATTTAAACCACTCATCCACGCTTCCCTGCAATTTAATTACAAATTACCAAAGCACTTTAGCATAGAGAATATGTATTTTCAATCAGAGTCATGATAGGATGCACTTATGAAATATCTTGGTATAGACTATGGAGAAAAGAGGGTGGGTGTTGCTATTTCTGACGAAGAAGCTGGTTTCGCATTTCCAAAAGTAATACTGCAAAATAATGGGGCTATAAACGAAATATTGAGTATTTGCGAATCAGAAAATATAAGCGGTATTGTAGTCGGAGAATCTCTTTCTAGTAATGGTATACAAAATGAAATAGATAAAAAAATAAAATCTTTTGCGGACAAGCTCGGCAAAGAAATAAGTCTTCCAATATTTTTTCAAAGAGAAGACTTTTCTTCAGTAGAAGCTAGTAGATTTCAAATAGATAATAATAAAAAAGATGACTCTGCCGCCGCAATCATACTCCAGAGATTTTTGGACAAGAAGTTAGATGAGCGAAAGACAAAAGTTTTGTAGAGGTGATATAATTGTGAAATGGATCCCGTTAGAAATCATACATGTTATTATTTCTATAGTAGGGTATATATTGTATATGTCAAAATATAATTACTGTTTAATAATTAATGACGGAAATCTAAAGATTTCCTATTTCTAACGGGATGGAAACACTTTCTTGGAGCACATTAGAATTTGAAGAAAAAAGTCGTCATCCAGACTGGGTATGGACCGCAGGGCTCATATTCGGTCTGGCTTCTGTTGTTTCTTTTTTCTTCGGTAATATTTTCTTTGGAATTTTCCTCATTATCGCTGGTGCCATGATAGTGGTAAGTGCATTTCATAAACCAAGAATGCTAAATATCACTATCGATGCGGCCGGGGTGACTATAAATGACGCAGTATTTGATCACAAAAATATCAATCACTTTTGGATTGACGAAAAAGGAAAAACAGATAAGCTTCTTATGTCAGTGTCCAAATCTTTCATTCCTATAGTGTCTGTCCCCTTAAATGGAGTACGGGCGGAAGATTTGAGGACTGTCATGCTCAAATACAACAAAGAAGAAGAGTTTGCTGAATCTATCGGAATCAAAATTTTCGAGAAGCTAGGCTTCTAAATATCCTCTCGTCGTTCAATGGATAGGACGCAACTTTGCGGAAGTTGCGATGTAGGTTCGATTCCTACCGAGAGGACACGTAAGTCAAAACAACAGGAAATGCTTCCTGTTGTTTTGCTATGCGGGTCGGTCGGAGACATGTCGAGATTGCGAGACAGTCGAGACGGGGTCGCGAACACTTAGTATAATTTGAGCGGAGCGAAAAATTATACTAAGTGATTTGTGACCAAATAAAAACTAAACTTACTCGCGGGCAATAAGTGAAGCGATCCTACCATTTTCTATTTTGCTCTCGCCCACTCCTTAATCTCCTCATAAGTCACTTCGCCACAAAGCCATTTTTTGTCATTACTACTGTAGAAAAATGGTACTCCCCCACATTCGTCACCTTTGTCACACTCTTTGATGAACTCCATATTTTTTTTGTCATGCCAGACTTCCTTTCTCTCTATTTTTATATTTGGAAATTCTTGCATTAGCTGATCAGTCAGCTTTCTCATTTTGATACAGTGAGGACACTCTTCTCCGTAAAATTCGTATAGCATAGGGTTAGTTATAAAGTTAAAAGTTATAAAGTTTTTAAAGTATAACACAACAAAAATCGCTTCCCTTGGGAAGCGATTTTTACTATTTTACTTTCGTTAGTCTAGATAGACGAGATTTCTTGCGAGAAGCGGTGTTCTTTTTGATTACTCCGTTCTTTGCTGCCTTGTCGATAGCAGAGTAGGCATCACTTAGTTTTGACTTAGCGTCTTTGAAATTCTTGGCTACTACTAGCTTTTCGATAGACTTCACATTCTCTTTGAGAAGTTTCTTTGTGCGTTCGTTTATAGCGTTTTTCTTGTCTGAAACGCGTAGGGCTTTTTTGGCTGATCTTGTGATTGGCATAACGGCTGTCACTATAACAAAAGGTGTCGGTTTTAGCAAGAACTGGTATCATGTAAAAATGATTGCAAGACTTACAGGTAAGATAGTGGAGATAATAGAAAAGGGCGTCGTCGTAGAGACTGCGGGGGTCGGCTATACCGTATTCACCCCTGTAGCCACCGCTCTAGGCTCTACTGTCACTCTATACACGCATATGGTGATTCGTGATGACGCACAAGAATTGTACGGATTTGATAATAGTGAAGAGAAATCTCTATTTGCAATATTGATAGGGGTGTCAGGTGTAGGACCAAAGACCGCCCTTCATATGATGACTCTTTATACATCAAAGGAGTTGGTAGGCGCTATCAAAAGTGGTGATGTAAAAGCGGTATCGTTGGTACCAGGTATTGGCAAAAAGACCGCAGAGAAAGTCATAATCGATCTCAAAGACAAATTGGATAAATTTGAAACTACAAAAGACCGTGCCGGAAGCGACCTCACAGAAGCACTACTTTCTCTAGGATTCAAAGAATTAGACATTCGTGGACTGGCAAGTAATATCGATGCCACTATGCCGATAGAGAAGCAAATCAAGGAAGCTTTGCAAATGCTTAGAAAATAAATAGTGTAAATTTATGCCAGAACTCCCAGAAGTACAGACCACGGTTGACGGTATCAACATGACAGTCAAAGGAAAGTTCATCACAGATGTATGGACTGATATTGCAGTGGATGAGCCCAAGCTCCCCCATCATAAAACTTCCACAAAAAGTAAGAACTTTTTCAAAATGTTCAAAAAGAGTATTGTTGGTGCAAAAATAGTACGAGCTGAAAGAAGAGCCAAAAATATTTTTATTCATTTGTCCAACAGCAAGATTATTTGGATCCATATGAAAATGACAGGACACATGATGTATGGCAAATACGCACTCGACAAAAAGAAAAATATTTGGACACCAGATAGAGCTGAGAAAAATGAAGCGCTTCGTGATCCATTCAATAGATTTATTCACACAGTATTTTCTATCTCTTCTCCATCTACAGAGAAGCACCTTGTACTATCGGATACTAGAAAATTTGCAAAGGTCACAATGATTGATCAGAAAGATTTTGCAAATGTTTTGGCAAAAGAAAACTTTGGACCAGAGCCACTTTCAAAAGAGTTTACTTTGAAAATTTTGACGAAACAACTGGCAACCAAACCAAATCGCTCTATCAAAGAAGTACTTTT
>Ga0163144_10009620_pt1 | contig 20735 bp, 21 predicted proteins | sample OliLak19BULKMAT1_FD_123175 | JGI IMG/M metagenome (GOLD analysis project Ga0163144, IMG submission 123175) | Freshwater microbial mat bacterial communities from Lake Vanda, McMurdo Dry Valleys, Antarctica - Oligotrophic Lake LV.19.BULKMAT1 | ecosystem: Environmental > Aquatic > Freshwater >... | reverse complement strand
GAGCGGCCCGGAGCCCAGCACCAGCGTCGCCGGACTGCCGTCGCCGGGCACGAAGATCGGCGGCTCGTGGCCAGCGTTGGCGAACCTCAGGTGCCCCGTCGGCAGATCCAGCCGAGCGACCAGAGCAGTGATGAACAGCGACGATCGGCGCTCCTCGACGAGGATCAGATTGGTCCTGGTGAGCGCTTCACCTGGCCCCTTGGTGTGGTCGATCGCGGCGTGCAGGAGGGGCCGGGAGAAGGCCATCAGCAGAGCGGCGGCGATGCCCTTGCCTGTCACATCGGCGATGACCACGCTCAGCGGCCGGCCGCGACGGCGTAGCCGGAACAGGTCGAAGAAGTCGCCACCGACCTCGCGCGCCGCCTCATAGTGGCTGGCGATGTCGTAGCCCGGTGTCTCGGGCGCCACGAGCGACACGAACGAGCGCTGCAGTCGGCGGCCGTGGGCCAGCTCGCTTTCGATGCGTCGGGCAGCGGCGCCGGCCGCCTCGTGCCGCTCGTTCGCGACGTGCTCCAGGAGCGCGCCGATGGCCCTGGCCAGGGTCGCGCCGGCGGCGGCCAGGAGCGGCGCATCCGGGGACGTGCCGCGCACGACCACCCGCCCGACGAGGGTGCCCGCGACGTCGATCGCGTGTGTGGAGCCATCGCTCGCCGCGTCGACGTCCGGGGCGCCGGACGATGCCAGCACGGCGCCATCGACGTCCTCGATGGTGACGACGACCCTCGGCGCCAGCGTCGCGAACGGCGCGAGGAGCGGCTCGAGGCGGATGTCGTCGAGCGGGTGGACGTGCTCCATATCGACCACGACGTCGTGGGGCGGGACGATCGCGACTGGATCGCGGCTAGATCGCGGCGATCGCGCTCGAGCGGTCGGGGTGCACGACGAACAGGCGATCGAGCCCGGTGCGCGCCAGGACGCGCTCGACGGCCGGCTGGGGCGCGCACAGTTGGACCTCGCGTTGGGAACCGGCGCCGGCGGTGGCGTGCAGGGCGGACCAGCCCGCCTCGGGGTCCGGCGGCGCCTCGCCGTGCATGATCCGGACGATCGAGTGCAGCGCGACCAGCCCCGAACTGGCCATGAACGTCAGGTCGGTCAGGTCCAGCAGGAGGGACCGCGTGCCTGCTTCGTAGTGCTGGCGAGCGGTCTCGATGAGCGCCTCGAAGTTCGATGCATCGAGCTCACCGACGAGGGCGATGACGGTCAGCGGGACGCGCGCGTCCACCTGCTCGACGGTGGTCTCGAGGGCCATCAGCGTTCCTCCTTCGGTCGCCGGTCGAGCCGGCGTGTCATGGTCAGGATATTGCCACCGCCGGACCGCGGCGAGTGGTGAAGTGCGTCGGTGCTCGCGCGGATGAGGTGGATGCCCATCCCACCGGGTCGGCGGGCATCCGGTGGCACGCTCAGGTCCGGCTCCGGGACGACGGTCGGATCGAAGGTCGGGGCATCGTCCTCCAGGGTGATGATCAGCCGGTCGGCGACCCGTTCGACGGCGACGTCGACCCAGCCGCTGGTGCCACGGTAGCCGTGCATGATGGTATTCGTGGCCGCCTCGTCGACAGCCTGGACGAGGTCGGCCTGACACTCGTCATCCGTCTCGGGGTCGATGGCGTCGACGGCCGAGCGCACGAGCGAGCGCAACTCGGCGACGCGCGTCAGGTCGGCCGGGATCCGAGCATGCCACGAGGCGGCCACGTCAGCCATCCGACCAGGCCTGCGCTGCGCCGGCGGCGGTCAGGCCAGCCGCGCGTAGTCGGCCGGTGCGCGCTTGATGAAGTGGCCGTGGCCCTTGCGGCCGGTGAACTGCCCGTCGCGCACGATGACGCTGCCGCGCGAGAGCACGACGTCGCTGGCCCCCTGGACCTGGCGACCCTCGTAGCACGAGTAGTCGACGTCCATGTGGTGCGTGCGTGCCGAGATGGTGCGCACCCGGTTCGGGTCGTAGATCACGAGATCGGCATCGGCGCCGATGCTCACCGAGCCCTTGCGTGGGTACATGCCGAAGAGCTTGGCTGGCGAGGTCGAGATGATCTCCACCCAGCGCTCTCTGGTGATGCGCCCGCCCACGACGCCGCCGTCGTGCATCAGGTCGACTCGGTCCTCGACGCCGGGCAAACCGTTGGGGACCTTCCGGAAGTCGCCTCGGCCGAGTTCCTTCTGGCCCTCGAAGTCGAACGGGCAGTGATCGGTGCTGATGACCTGGAGATCGTCCTTGACCAGGCCGCTCCACAGGTCCTCCCAGTGGTCCTTGGTCCGGAGCGGCGGCGAGCACACGTACTTGGCGCCCTCGAAGCCGTTGCCCAGGTCGTCCAGGGACAGGAACAGGTACTGCGGGCAGGTCTCGGCGAAGGCCATCGAGCCGCGGTCGCGGGCGGCCCGGATCTCGGCGAGGGCCTCCCGGGCCGACAGGTGGACGATGTAGACCGGGACCTCGGCCGCCTCGGCCAGGCGGATGACCCGGTTGGTCGCCTCGCCCTCGAAGATGGCCTTGCGGGCCAGGCCGTGGCCGATCGGGTCGGTGGTGCCGGCCGCCACGGTCTGCTCCGCCACGACATCGATGGCCATGCCGTTCTCGGCGTGCATCATGATCAGCCCGCCGTTCTTCCCGGTCTGCTGCATCGCCCGGAAGATCGCCCCGTCGTCGCTGTAGAAGACGCCCGGGTAGGCGGTGAACAGCTTGAAGTCCGGGACCCCCTCCTCGGCCACCAGGCGGTCCATCTCCTTGAGCGTGCCGTCGTTGACGTCGCTCATGATCATGTGGAAGCCGTAGTCGGCGACGGCGTTGCCCTCGGCCTTCTCGTGCCAGGCGTCCAGGCCGTCGCGCAGGGACGCCCCGCGGGTCTGGACGGCGAAGTCGACGATGGTCGTGGTCCCGCCGAACGCTGCGGCACGTGTGCCCGTCTCGAAGGTGTCCTTGGCGAACGTCCCGCCGAAGGGCAGCTCCATGTGCGTGTGCACGTCGATGGCGCCCGGGATGACGTACTTGCCACTGGCGTCGATGGTCTCGTCGGCGGTCATCCCGGCACCCGCCAGGTCCGCGCCGATGGCGGCGATCGTCTCGCCATCGACGAGCACGTCGGCCCGTTGCGAGCCGTCCGCGGTGACGATCGTGCCGTTGCTGATGAGCGTGCGCATCGGTCCCTCCTGGGCGACGGACGTCGGGTCGGTCAGGAAGGTGATGGTAGCGATGGTGTCGCGCCGGCGCGACGTCGTGTCGCGGCGCGGCCGCTTACGACCCCGATGTGTCCGTGCACGGCCTGGGCGAGGGTCGTGGGACTGGTCAGCCGATCCGCAGCGCGGAGACGGCTGGCCACAGCTCCTGGACCCAGGCCGCGATGGTCAGCCCGCAGGCGACGACCGCGACGGCGAAGGCCGATGAGGTGACGACCTTCAGGCGGACGCGGTGCTGTCGGGCGTCGACGCCCTCAAGGTCCCACCAGGGATCGCGTCGGGCACGGAGCGAGGGCATCATCGGATCCTCCATGGATAGGCTGGCTCGTGGTGGCGGGGGCATCCGGATGATGGGCCCGACCGGCGGGCATGACCAGCCTGACCCTCGGGCCATGACCCGTCGACAGGACGCACCGGCGGCGGTGCGTCGGACGCCGCAGCCGGCCGCGGCCGCGGCCAGTCGCGGACGGTCGCGCCGGCTCTCAGTCGCGCAGGGCCGGGATGATCTCGCGCCCGTAGATCTCCAGCTGCGCTTCCTCGTCGCCGTTCATCAGGTACAGGTTGAACTGGTCGACGCCCGCATCAGCCAGCGCGCGCAGCCGTGCGATGTGGTCGTCGACCGAGCCGACGAGCGCGAAGCGATCGACGATCTCGTCCGTGACGAACGACGCGTTCTCACTGCCGACCTCGGCATGGTGGAGGTAGTCATAGCCCTCTCGGTCGCGCACGTACGTGGTGAGCTCCTCGGGGAGATCCTCGCGTGGGTACTTGTTGACCAGATCCACGACGTGGTTGGAGACCATGGCCGGGAACCAGCGCACCCGATCGCGGCCATCGGCCAGGTCGCCGACGTGGGCCGCTGCGGCAGCCATGATCTGGACCGCCCGCTCGCCACGGCCTGACGCGACCGCCGAGGCCCGGACCTGCGACACGAACCAGCGCACGAGGTCGGGGTCACCGATCTGGAGCATCGCGCCGTCGGCGATGCGACCGGTCAGTCTGAGCGCGACCGGGCCATACCCGGCGACCCACACGGGCAGTCGTCCGCCCGGCGTCCAGGGCAGCTCCAGGAGCGTGCCCTCGTATTCGATCGGCCGGCCCTCCGCCAGCGCCCTGATGACGTGGACGGCCTCCTCCAGGTCCTTCATGGACGTCGGTGGCTTGCCCAGCACGCGCCGCGCCGAGTCGCCCCGACCGATGCCCAGGTCCATGCGGCCGCCGCTGACCTCCTGGAGCACCGCCAGGGCGGACGCCGTGACCGACGGCTCGCGCGTCGCCGGATTGGTCACGCACGTGCCCAGGCGCATGGTCGTCGTGGCGCCGGCCATGAGCGTCAGCAGGGGATAGGGGTCGCGCCACAGGACGTGGCTGTCGAACAGCCAGCCGTAGCTGAAGCCGGCCGCCTCCGCCTGGCGGGTCAGGGCGAGCGTGCGCTCGATCGAGTGGTCGGGCTTGAGCGTGAAACCGAACTGCATGTGCCTCTCCTCCCGATCCTTCGCCGCGCCGGAGGAATGAAGCGGCTCGGCTGTCCTCCTCCAGACAGTCGAGCCGGCGCGGATGATAGCGCCTCCGGGCTACGGGCGTGTCAAGTCCTCGTACGCGTCGGGCCGGCGGTCACGATAGAACTGCCACGTGTTGCGGACTTCCATGATCTTGTCCATGTCGAGGTCGCGCACGATGAGATCCTCGTCATGGGCCGACCCGATGTCGCCGACGAACTGCCCGCGCGGATCGACGAAGTAGCTCTGACCGTAGAAGTCGTCCTCGCCGATGTCGGCCTCGATGCCGATCCGGTTGATCGTGCCGACATAGTAGCCGTTGGCCACGGCGTGGCTCGGCTGCTCGATGCGCCACAGGTACTCGGACAGGCCGCGCGACGTGGCCGACGGGATGAGCACGATCTCGGCCCCGTTGAGGCCGAGCGCCCGCGCTCCCTCGGGGAAGTGCCGGTCGTAGCAGATGTACACGCCGATCTTCCCGACGGCGGTCTGGAACACGGGATAGCCCAGGTTCCCGGGCCGGAAGTAGAACTTCTCCCAGAAACCCTTGACGTGTGGGATGTGCGTCTTGCGGTACTTGCCGAGATACGTCCCGTCGGCGTCGATCACGGCGGCCGTGTTGTAGTAGATGCCCGAGGCCTTCTCGTCCTCCTCGTACATCGGCGCCACGACGACCATGCCGGTCTGCTTGGCCAGGTCCTGCATCCGCTTCGTCGTCGGCCCGTCAGGGATGAGCTCGGTGTAGCTGTAGTACTGGGCGTCCTGCACCTGGCAGAAGTACGGTCCGTAGAACAGCTCCTGGAACAGGATGAACTGGGCACCCTGCTTGGCGGCCTCGTGGGCCCGCTCTTCGTGCTTCTGGATCATCGATTCCTTGTCGCCGGTCCAGCTGGCCTGGACGAGCGCGCCGCGGACGATTCGGGACATCGACTCGATACCTCGTGATGCGGTGGGTTCCGGCAGGACGCTGCGAAGGCCAGAGGATACGACCTGCGACCGCCGTCAGCCGGCCGCTGGTGGCTCGTCGGGCGGGACCTCGGGGCGGCGGCGCATGTAGTACTCGGTGAACTCCCGGCAGCGGCCGTCGCCGTCGAAGCGACAGACGAAGATGTTCGCGAACTCGCGATCGACCTCCGTGCGGTCGTCGGTCAGGTAGCGCGTCCGGCCGTGGGCGAGGAACACGTCGCCGTCGATGGCCAGGACTTCGTAGTCTGCCTGCCACGAAGCCGGGTCGTCGGGGGCGTCCAGCCACGACTCGATGACCGCGTTGCGGCCGACGAGGGCCTCGTCGAACGGGTCGTAGGCGTAGCGGACGTCCGTGCTGAACAGGTCGCCGATGGCCACTGCGTCATTCAGCCGCCACGCGTCCACGTACCGCTCGAGCCAGGCTCCGAATCCGTCTCGGTCCATGGTCACCTCCTGGAGTGATACGGGGTCGTCGGTGAGTGCCAACGGTAGCACCGGGCTCCGGACCGGCATAATCTGCCGGTGCCCCCGGAACCCACGTCGCTCAGGAACCGCCTGTTCCCGTTGCGCATCCCCGTTCGCGTGCGACGTGTGCCGGCGCGCCTGACCTATCGCTTCGCTCCCGACCGGGCGGTCATCGGCTGGCCCCCGGAGGTCCTGCCACACCGACCGGCGACGCCGCCGCGGACGGGAATCGTCGGCTTCTATGGACCCGGCAACTACGGCGACGAGCTGTTCCTCGACGTCTTTCGCCAGCATCTCGGTTCGGCGACCGCGTTGACCGTCCTGGCTACCGGGTCGGATGCGACGACCCCGACGGCGTTGCGCACGGCGGTCCGGGCGCAGGACGCCATCGTCATCGGTGGTGGCGACCTCGTCGTGCCGTGGTGGACCGGGGATCGCTACTGGTCTAGCGAGTTCCTGCGTCGGCCGGTCCACATCATCGGCGTCGGCGTGCCGACCTGGCGGGAATCCAAGCCGTCCGCCGTCCGTACCCTGCGACGATTCCTCCGCCACGGCAACGTGCGCTCGATCACGGCGCGCGACCCGGAGAGCGCGGCCTGGATCCGCGAGCACCTCGAGCCCCGGGTGCCGGTCGAGATGGCGGCCGACCTGGTGTTCGCGCTGGACCTGCCGGAAGTCCATCGGCCGTCCGACCGGCCGATCCTCGGGATCGTGGTCCGTTGGCGCAACGACCACGACGACTTCGCGACGGTCCGGGCTCTGGCCGAGCGAGGTCGCGCTCTCGGGTACCGCCTGCGCTCGATCGTCCTGGCGACCGGCGAGGTCCGCCGCAAGGATGAAGCTGCCCTGGCTCGTCTGGACCTGGCGGTCGACGAGACCGTGGCGTCCGATGACCTGGCCGCGCTCAGCCGCGCCATCGGGGAGTGCACGATGCTGGCCAGCCACAAGTTCCATGGCACGGTCGTGGCCACGGCCTATGGCGTCCCCTCCATCTCGATGAGCACCACCGACAAGAACCGCAACCTGTTACGCCGCCTCGGCCGGCCGGAGCTGCTGTGCGCCTTCGACGATCCGCGCCTGCCTGAGCTGATCGTCGCGGAACCGGTCCCGCCGGACGCGACGATCGTCGCCGCGATGCGGGCCGAGGCACGCGCCTCGCTGGCGACCCTGCGGGCCCGCCTCATCGGAGCGGATGTGCTGTAATCCGGGTCGCGCGCAACGGCTGTGGTCGTCGGCGCCAGGAGGAGGTCCCATGGCTATCGACGCAACGTCCGGAGCGATGACCAGCGAGCAGATCGCCGAGCTCAGCCGCCGGCACACCTTCACGTCCTGGTCTGTCCAGGGCGCCATCGACCCGATCGCCATCGATAGAGCCGAGGGCGTCTGGCTATACACGCCCGAGGGTCGTCGCATCCTCGACTTCAACAGCCAGCTGATGTCGGTCAACATCGGCCATGGCGACCGGCGCGTCACCGACGCCATAATGGAGCAGGCCACCCGGCTGCAGTTCGTGCAGCCGGCGTTCACGACCGAGATCCGCGCTCGCCTGGGGGAGAAGCTGGCCGAGATCCTGCCCGGCGATATGGACAAGGTGTTCTTCACCCTGGGCGGCGCGGAGGCCATCGAGAACGCCATCAAGTTCGCTCGGCACTTCACCGGCCGGACGAAGGTCCTGGCCCGCTACCGCGCCTACCACGGCGCGACCATGGGGGCCATGACCCTGACCGGCGATCCACGTCGCTGGGCCAACGAGCCGGGCCTCGTCGGCGTCGTGCGCTACCCGGACACGCATCGCTGGGGCGAGGCGGAACCGCGCCCCGTGGCGGAGAGCCTGCAGGGCCTGGAGGACGTCATCCGCTACGAGGGGCCGCACACCATCGCCGCCGTCTTCCTGGAGACCATCGTCTGCACGAACGGCATCCTGATCCCCCCCGACGGCTACCTCCAGGGCGTCCGCGAGCTGTGCGATCGGCACGGCATCCTGATGGTCGCCGACGAGGTCATGGCCGGCTTTGGGCGCACCGGTCGATGGTTCGCGGTCGATCACTGGGACGTGGTGCCCGACCTCATGACCATGGCCAAGGGCCTGACCTCGTCGTACCTGCCGCTGGGCGGCGTGGCCATGCGCCACCATGTCGCGGAAGCCTTCGAGACCAAGATGTTCTATGGCGGGCTGACGTACTCGTCGCACCCGATCTCACTGGCAGCGGCCCTGGCCACGATCCGGGTCTACGAGGAGGACGGCCTGCTGGAGCACACGGCCCGGATGGGCGAGGTCATGCGCGGCCACCATGAGCGGCTCGCCGCCAGGCACCCGTCCGTGGGCGCCCACCGCAACCTCGGCCTGTTCGGCATCCTGGACCTCGTTCGCTCGCACGATCCGTGGACGCCGTTGACCCCGTTCAACGGCACCTCCGTCGAGATGAAGGCGGTCGGCGCGTACCTGCGCGAGCACGACCTGTACACGCTCACGCCCAACAACTCGATCCACACCAATCCGCCGCTGTGCATCAGCGAGGACGAGCTGGCCCACGGCTTCGAGATCATCGATGCGGCCCTCGACATCGCGGACCAGGCGGTCGCCGGCGCGTGAGCGAGGCGCGCGAACCCGGGTCGACGGCCACATCCTGGCGGCGTCGGCTGCGCCCGCTCATCGGATTCCTGACCGTCTTCGTCCTGCTCCTGATCGTGTGGGAGGTGCTCAAGTTCATCGGCGGCGATCGCTGGCGCTATGACTCGTTCCTGGGCACCGGTATCGCCATCGATCACCAGCCTCCGCTGGACTTCCCCTTCGCGACGGACGTCAAGCTGCCCCACACGTGGGACATCGCGGTCGAGTTCTGGCGCCTGGACAACAACGGGGCGAGCACCCTGGAGCGACTGACTGGCGCGGCCGTGTTCACGTTGCGCAACGCCGCAATCGGCTTCGCCCTCGGGTCTCTCCTGGGGCTGGGGCTGGCCATCGTGCTCGTCCACGTGCGCATGCTCGAGCGGGCGCTGGTCCCGCTCATCGTCGCCAGCCAGACCATCCCGATCATCGCCATCGCCCCGCTCATCGTCATCGGCCTCAAGGCGGACTGGTTCGGCGTCGCCATCGTGAGCACGTACCTGACGTTCTTCCCGGTGACCATCGCCGCGCTGCGCGGGCTGCGTGCGTATGACCCACGAGCGCTCGAGCTCATGCGCTCGTACGCGGCCTCGCGCGGCGCGATCCTGCGCAAGCTGCGCCTGCCCGCCGCCCGGCCATACCTGTTCATCGGGTTCCGCATCGCGGCACCGGCCGCCGTGGTCGGGGCGATCGTCGGCGAGCTGCCCTCGCTCATCCAGGACGGCCTGGCGCGCCAGATCATCACCGGCATGCAGTACTACTCGCTCAACGCCGAATACCTGTGGGCGGCCATCGTCATCTCGTCGATCATGGGTATCGGCGTGTACCTGATGGTGGCCGGGGTCGAGGCTTTCGTCCTGCGCCACGAGCGGCGGCCCGATCCGGTGGGCGCCTGATGGCCGGCGACAGCCGCCCGGTCGTCCAGATCGCCGGCGTCGACAAGGTCTTCGCGGCCCGGGGCGGGACGGGTCGGGTGGAGGCCCTGGCCGGCATCGACCTGTCCGTCGCGGCCGGCGAGTTCATCTCGCTCATCGGGCCGTCGGGCTGCGGCAAGTCCACCCTGCTGCGCATCGTCGGCGACCTCACCTCACCGACGGCCGGCACGGTCACGGTCAACGGCAAGTCGGCGCACCAGGCCCGCCTGGACCGCGACTACGGGATGGTGTTCCAGGCGCCCGTCCTCTTCGACTGGCGGACGGTGCAGGGCAACGTGGAGCTGCCGCTGGAGGTCAACGGCACGGCCAAAGCAGAGCGCGCGCGCCGCGCCACGGAGCACCTGGCCCTCGTCGAGCTGGCCGATTTCGCCAGCCACTACCCGTGGCAGCTGTCCGGTGGCATGCAGCAGCGGGTGGCCATCGCCCGGGCGCTCGTCCTGGATCCGGCCATCCTGCTCATGGACGAGCCGTTCGGCGCGCTGGACGAGATGACCCGCGAGCGGATGAACCTGGAACTGCTCAAGATCTGGGAGCGCACCGACACCACCGTGCTGTTCGTGACCCATTCGATCGCCGAGGCGGTCTTCCTGTCCACCCGGGTCGTGGTCATGTCCGCCCGGCCGGGGCGGATCGCGGCGATCATCGATATCGACCTGCCGCGCGAGCGCACCGCCGAGACGCGCGAGACCGAGGTCTACTTCCGCCTCGTGACCGCGGTCCGCGAAGCACTCCGGGGCGAGGGGGGGAGCACCGGGCGCACGAGCGAGGCCCAGCGTGACCGGGTCGCCGCCGAGGGCCTGTCCGGATGACCGCGGCCGCCGGCACCGTCGCTACGCCGTCCGGTCGACCCGGTCTGGGCGAGCGCGCCCGCGACTGGGGACCGCCGGTCCTGTTCCTGGTCGGCCTGCTCGTCGCCTGGGAGCTGTTCGTCCGAGTGTTCGATGTCAAGCAGTTCATCCTGCCCCGCCCGACCGCCATCGCCACCGCCGTCGTCACATACTTCCCAGAGCTGTGGGCCGCCGCGAGCTACACATTCCTGGAGATCATCGGCGGGCTCGTCATCGGGGCCACGGGTGGCATCGTCGTCGGCGTCATCACCGCCCGCTTCCGCTCGATGCGTGATTCGCTGATGCCCTTCGCGGTGGCCGCGAGCTCCGTGCCGATCCTGGCCTTCGCGCCCCTGTTCAACAACTGGTTCGGGCTGGACCAACAGCTGTCCAAGGCGATGGTCGCCGCGGCCCTGTGCTTCTTCCCGGTCATGATCAACACCGTTCGCGGACTGCTGTCCGTGGATGCCGCGGCGCTGGAACTGATGCGCTCGTACGCGGCGCCCGAGTCGGCCGTGTTCCGCAAGCTGCGCGTCCCGGCGGCGCTGCCGTACATCTTCACGGCGCTCCGGCTGGCGGTGACCCTGGCGACCATCGGTGCCGTCGTCGCTGAGTACTTCGCTGCTCCGCGCTCCAGCCTGGGCCAGTACATCGCGACGTACTCGGCCTTCCTCAACTTCGAGCGATCGTGGGCGGCGATCGTGTTCGCATGCGCCATCGGCATCGGGCTGTACCTGCTGGTGGTCCTGGCCGATCGCCTGATCATGCCCTGGCAGGACCGGCGCAGCGCCCTCGGCTGAGGATCGCGCGCTGCTCTCATGCCGGGTTGCGAGCGGCGCATCCGGAGCGAGCGGCGCCGGGTTGCGAGCGGCGCATCCGGAGCGAGCGGCGCCGGGTTGCGAGCGGCGCCGGGTTGCGAGCGGCGCCGGGTTGCGAGCGGCGCATCCGGAGCGCTACCGGAACGTCGCCCGCGACGGGTGTCGCACCGTCGCAACCTTCGCTAGACTGCGCCACTGGAGGAGCAGGACCGACTCCACGTTCGGTCCGGATGTGAGAGGAGACCCATGCGAACCCGACGTCTAGTCGCGCTGTTCGCCGCCGCGACGATCGCGGCAGCAGCGTGTTCCGGGGGTGGCAGCACGGCCGCCCCGAGTGGTGCCGCGACGACGGCACCGAGCGCCGATCCCGGCACGAGCACGGAGCCGAGTGCCGGCACCGGCGAGCTGATCCCCATCCGCCTGCAGCTGCAGTGGTTCCCGCAGGCCCAGTTCGCGGGCTACTACGCCGCCCTCGCCGAGGGCTACTACGAGGACGAGGGCTTCGACGTGACGATCCTGCCGGGTGCGGTGGAGATCGTGCCGGCGACCGTCGTCGCCGGTGGCCAGGCCGAGTTCGGCATCAGCTGGGTGCCGCGCATGCTCGCCCCTCGCGAGTCCGGCGCCGACGGCGTGGTCATCGGCCAGGTCTTCCAGCGCTCGCCGACGCTACAGGTGTCGTTCAAGGACGCCGGCATCACCACGCCGAAGGATCTCGCCGGCAAGCGCGTCGGGGCGTGGGGCTTCGGCAACGAGGCTGAGCTGTACGCCGGCCTGCGCAAGGCAGGCCTGGATCCCGCCACGGAGAACATCGTCGCCCAGCAGTTCGACATGGTCGCCTTCGTGGCCGGTGAGATCGATGCCGCCCAGGCGATGATCTACAACGAGTATGCGCAGGTGCTGGAGACCATCAACCCGGACACGGGCGAGCTGTTCCAGCCTGAGGACCTCAACGTCATCTCCTGGGAGGACTACGGCACGTCCATGCTCCAGGACGCGATCTTCGCCTCGGAAACGTGGCTCGCCCAGGAGGGCAACGAGGACATCGCGGTCAAGTTCCTGAAGGCCTCCTTCAAGGGCTGGATCTTCTGCCGCGACAACCCCGAGGCGTGCGTCGAGCATGTCCTGACGTCCGATGCTGCGCTGCCCAAGGGCCACCAGACGTGGCAGCTCAACGAGGTCAACGGCATCATCTGGCCGGCCCCCAATGGCATCGGCATCACCGATTCCGACGCGTTCGATCGCACGGTCCAGGTGGCGCTCGATGGCGGCATCCTGACCAAGCCGGTCGAGGGCACGGCGTGGCGCAATGACCTCGCCGAGGCGGCCCTGTCCGAGCTCAACGACATGGACACGACGGGCGATTCGTTCGTCAAGTCCGAGGTCACCCTCACCGAGGGCGGCCAGTAGGGTCCGCCCTCGCGCGTCCCCGCGTCCCACGCAGTCACGAACGGCCGGCCCCACCGGGGCCGGCCGTTCCGAATCTCGGCCGGGGTCGCCCGCGGCCAGCGCAGCCTCCTGGGCGGTCGCGCGGCCATGCCTGGCCACGCGTCGCGTTACCGTCCGTTATGGCCCGTTCCGGTCGCCCGTTCTGCTCCCACCGTTCGTTTCTGGCGACCGGCGCCCGGAACGGCGCCGCCCGGAGCGCCCGGACCGTCCGGACCACGCCCGCGAGCGTGGAAGGCCCGGTCCGGCCCCCGGGTCGGGCGTGCACCCTGCCGTAAGCGCCAGTGAAGTGCCCGATCGTATGGTGGCAGCAGGATCCCGCTGCCCAACGAACGGAGACGACCATGGCGGCACGCCGATCTCGCACCAGGTTCGAGATCGCCGGGCACCGCGAGGCCACCGCCATCGCGGCCACCCTCGGCGGACAGGTCCGGAAGGCGCGCCGAACCCGGCGCCTCACGCAGTCGACACTCGCGGCGCGCATCGGCCTGAGCGGAGCCAGGCTCAGCGAGATCGAGCGTGGCCTCGGAACGCGCGCGCCGCTCGAGACCTGGATCGCACTCGGCGCGGCGCTCGACCGGCCACTCGCCGTGACCCTGAGCCGGCCGCTCCAGGCGAGCGACACGGACGCGGCCGACGCCGGCCACCTGCGCATCCAGGAGCATGTCCTCCGGCTTGCGCGCGCGACCGGTCGGACCGGCACCTTCGAACTGCCGACTCGGCCGAGCGACGCGGCACGGTCCACCGATGTCGGCCTTCGCGATCACCCGACCGAGACCCGCATCCTGGTCGAGTGCTGGAACACGATCGGCGACCTTGGCGCCGCCGTTCGGGCCACGAACCGGAAGGTTGCCGAGGCCGCCGCGACCTGGCCGGACGACCGGATCGCGAGTGTGTGGGTGGTGGCGGCCAGCGCGGCGAACCACGCCCTGCTGGCCCGCTATCCGGGCATCATCGATGCTGCGTTCCCGGGGTCGTCCCGGGCCTGGGTCCGCTCGCTGGAACAGGGAACGGCGCCGCCCCTCGAGCCCGGCCTCGTCTGGTTCGATCCCGCGAAGGCACGACTCGCCGAGCACCGGCGCGCTACCATCCGGTCGTGAGCCACCACGACATGACAGGCACGCTGCACGTCTCCAGCCATCCGGCGGTCCTGCACAAGCTGGCCATCCTGCGCGATGAGGACACCGAGCCCAAGAAGTTCCGCGAGGTCGTTCGCGAGCTCTCGTGGCTGCTCGGCTACGAGGCCCTGCGGGACGCCGCCGTCCGCGAGCGCACGATCACCACCCCGATGGAGGAGATGGCGGCCCACGAGCTCGGTGAGCGCATCGGCCTCATCCCGATCCTGCGCGCAGGCCTGGGCATGGTCGACGCGATGCTCGAGCTCATGCCCACCGCCCAGGTCTGGCACCTCGGCCTGTTCCGCGACGAGCGCACCCTCCGCCCGGTCGAGTACTACAACAAGCTGCCGGACTCCGCGTCCGTCGACCTGTGCCTCATCCTGGACCCCATGCTGGCGACCGGCGGCAGCGCGACCGCCGCCATCGATGTCCTCAAGAAGTGGGGCGCCGTCCGCATCAAGCTGGTCAACCTGATCGCCGCCCCGGAGGGCGTTCGAGCCGTCCAGGAGGCGCATCCCGACGTACAGATTCATTGCGCGGCACTCGATCGCGGCCTGAACGAGAAGGGCTACATCATGCCCGGCCTCGGCGACGCCGGCGACCGCCAGTTCGGGACCGGCCACTCGGGCTGAGCCCAGCAGGAGGCGGGGCAGATGCACGATCGGGCCATCGACGAGCGAACGACCGATCAGGACGGTCCGGGCCAGACCCGACGCCGTCCGCGGCGGGCGCTTGGCTGCATCGTCGAGCTCGTCGAGACGCTGCTCCTCACCCTCCTCCTCTTCTTCCTCATCCAGAACTTCGTGGCGCAACCATTCCAGGTCCAGCAGTTCTCGATGCAGCGCACGCTCGAGGAGGACGACTTCGTCCTGGTCGACCGCCTGACGCCGCGCTGGGACCCCTACGCGCGCGGCGAGGTCATCGTCTTCCGCTCGCCGGAGGGGTGGGCCACGACCGAGACACCATTCATCAAGCGGGTCATCGGCGTTGGCGGGGATACCGTCGAGATCACGCCCGATGGCGGGGTCGTCGTCAATGAGGTCGAGCTCGAGGAGAAGTACCTGTTCGCCGATGGCGCAGGCGATCGCGAACCGACCGACGCGTCCGGCCAGACTCGCTGGGTGATCCCCGCCGGCGAGCTGTTCGTGATGGGAGATCATCGCGACCGATCGACGGATAGTCGCGTCTTCGGCCCCATCCCGGAGGCGTCAGTCGTCGGTAGAGCGGTCCTGCGCTACTGGCCGCTGGGCTCGTTCGGACCGATCGAGTCGTCCACCTTTGCCGGGCTCACGGCGCCCTGACCGCGCAGGCCCCGACCACAGCGTCCGGCGCGTCGCGATGCGCCGCTACCATTCGACGGTGATCGCCCGGCTGCTCGCGACCCTCGATCGACGGCCGGTGGCCCTCGGGCTATCGCTTGCGGTCTTCCTGTTGCCGGCGCTCTTCGCGCTCGTCATCCCGGACCCCCTGGAGCAGCCCCTCGGTGTCGATGTGGCGCTCTACCAGGAGGCCGCCGCCCGCTGGCTCGGCGGCGGGCCGTTCTACGAGCCCCACCAGCTGAGCGGGCCCTACGACGTGGCGCACGGCGACATCCTGTACCCGCCCGTCGGCCTGTGGCTGTTCGTGCCCTTCACCGTCCTGCCGCTGGTGCTGTGGTGGGCGGTCCCCGCGACGATCACGATCGCAGCCATCGCGCGCCTTCGACCGCGCCCGGCCGCGTGGCCGCTCCTGGCGCTGTGTCTTGCCTGGCCGACCACGTTGCTCAAGCTGTGGACCGGCAACCCGGTCATCTGGTGCATCGCGGCCCTGGCCCTCGCTACGATCTGGCGCGGGGCGGCGCCGTTCGCGCTGCTCAAGCCGAGTCTCGCGCCGTTCGCCGCGTTCGGCATCCGCGACCGGTCGTGGTGGGTCGGCATGGCCGCCTTCGTGGGGCTGTGCATCCCGTTCGGATCCATGTGGCTCGACTGGATCGCCAGCGTCGCCAACTCGCGTGGTGGCGGCCTGCTCTACTCGGCGCTCGAGGCGCCGATGCTGGCCCTCCCGCTCGTCGCCTGGCTCGGTCGGACGCGCCACCGCTGACCCGCCTGGCAGTCGCGCGTGGCGGTCGCGCGTGAAGGCGGTCGCGCGTGAAGGCGGGGAGCGTAGCGCCGCGGGCAGCGCCCGATACGCGAGAGCGGCGCGCCGACGTGCAGGCTATGGCGCGCTGACGTCGATATCGTCGCCGAGCTTGGAGAAGGTGAGGCGCAGCTCGTAGTCGACGCCCTGCAGCTGGCCGCCGACGCGCGCCTGGTTCTCAGACGTCCATGTCCCGATGACCGGCCGCCCGGCGCTATCGATGAGGACCTCCAGCGTGGTCCGGCGGACCTTCTCCGATGTGGGATTACCGGGGATCGTGAACGGGTGGATGAGCACCGCCTTGGGCACGCTGATCCGATAGAACGTCCCCGAGTCGCGCTCCTCGACACCGATGTAGCGGATGTCCCGGACCGAGGTCACACCCGCGAACGCCGTCGTCATCTGGCGTGCCTCGACGAGATCGACCTCGGTCCACGCGCCGCTCTGGAAGCGCGCGTAGCCCTGGCCGTCCACGAGGCGCACGGACAGCCGGAGCGGCTTGTCGAGGCCCGCGATCTCGCCGCTCAGGTCGTAGCTGAAGGCACTGGCGAAGTCCGGGCCGGCGACGTCCATGCGTCCCTCGATCGGGAAGTTCGCGGTGGACAGGCCAACGCCGCCTTTGAACGACACCCGGTAGCTGAAGTCCTCGGCGGTGACCAGCTCCGCGAACGCGTCCATCGCCACGTGCTGCGGTCCGGGCGTCGCGGTCATCCGCGGCCGGATGGGATTGACCGGCTGGGTGTCCACGGTCGGTCGAGCTCCCAAGCCGCCGCAGCCGAGCGCGACGAGCGCGACGAGGGCGACAGCAAGCGTCGCGGTGCGGTGCTGGACGAGGCGGCGATGGGTGATGGGCATCCGAGCGCGTTCCCTCCCGTCGCGCGCGGTCCTCGTGCCGCGCGCTGCGGTCACCGTACCAAACCGCTCCACCGTCAGGCCGTGGCCCGATGGTCCCCCCGGATCAGGCGCTGGGGGTTGGCGGCGACGACGATCGTCGAGAGGCTCATGGCCGCGGCGCCGGCGGCGGCCATCGGATGTCAAGGCACCGCGCCGCGCCGCTCGGCGGTATGCTCGCCGCGTGACGGTCTCTGCCGAGCGCGCTGCTGCCAGGACGACCCGACCCGCACGCAAGGGACGGGTCGTGCCGCCGGTGCTCGTCCGCCAGTTGCGCAACGGCATCGAGGAGAGCCTCCATCGCGGCGACATCGTCGAGGCGGACGCCACCGGCCGCATCATCCGCCAGCTCGGTGATGCCGAGCGTCTCGTGACCCTGCGTTCGACGGTCAAGCCGTTCGGGGCGGTCGCCCTCATCGAGGCCGGCGGCATCGAGGCCTTCGACCTGGAGGCCGACGAGATCGCCATCCTCGCTGCGTCGCACAGCGGCGAGGACATCCACGTCCGGACGATCCAGGCGATGTTCCGCCGAGCCGGCGTGAGCCAGACGCTCCTCGCCTGCGGCAGTGAGGACATGCCGCTCGATGCGCTCACGTTCTCGAGGCTCGCGCGTGACGGAGAGAAGGCTGGACCCGTCCGGCACATGTGCTCCGGGCAGCACGCCGGATCGTTGCTCCTGTCGCGGCTGCGCGACTGGGACCTGGAGTCGTACTGGCAGCCGGACCATCCGTCGCAGGAGGCCTATCGGTCGGCAGTCGCCCGGGCCTTCGGCGTGGCCCCGGAGCGCCTCAGGACCGCCATCGATGGCTGCGGCGTGCAGACCTACGCCTTTCCGCTCCGCCAGGTCGCCCAGGCCTACGCCTTCCTGGCCGACCCGGATGCCATGCCCTCGACGGATTCCAGATCGTCGGTCGCCTCGTCACTGGCCATCGTCCGCGACGCGATGCTGGCCGCTCCGGAGATCGTCGGTGGTCGCCACGACCGCCTGGACACGTCGCTGATGAAGGCGGTGCCGGGTGGGCTCATCAGCAAGGCCGGCATGGAGGCGCTCCGGGCGATGGCCATCCTGCCGGGTGCGCGCGCTGGCACGACGGTGACCAGCGGCCCATCCGGGATGGCGGTCAAGATCGAAGATGGGGATGGGTCCGATCGCGGGACGTGGGCAGCCTCGGTGGAGGCGCTGCGCCAGGCGGGCGTGCTCGACGGCCAGTCGCTCCGCGTGCTGGCCCGTTATCACCGACCCGCCTCCCTCGATCCGCACGGGCGCGTCGCCGCCGAGGCCGTCCCCGACTTCGAACTCGCGCCAGTGGGCGAGCTGATCGGCTGACGTCTCGTGTCGACGGTCCAGCCGTCGACCACCCGCGACCAGGAGCGAACTGCCGAATCGAATGGCTCCACCCGTTGATCCGTATCGCACGCTCGGGCTCGGTCGCGACGCGACCCTTGACCAGGTGAAGCGCGCCTATCGGCGACTGGCCAAGGCCAACCACCCGGACACGGCCGGCGAGGCCGCCGTGCCGCGCTTCCTGGCCATCAAGGCCGCCTACGAGGCGATCGCCGGCCCGGACGCGACCGACCCGACCCGAGGTCGGAATGCGGCCCCCCCGCGTCGAGCGTGGGACGCGGATCCGGGCCGTGCCGATGCCACCCGCCGGGCCTATGGCTCCCGCGCACGCGGACCGCGACCGGGCGCGCGTCCCGGACCGCGGCCAGCATCCGACCCGGGCTCCGAACCGGGCGCCTCGCCGCCACCTCCGCCGCCCGGCGCCGACGGTCCGGAGCGACCGCCGAATCTGGCCACGCTGGGCTCCACCACCTACGACGGGACCGAAGGACAGCCGTTCGAGCCCGACTGGGGCGGGGCGTCCTGGTACGGGACGACGAGCGGCACGTACTGGACGCTCAACCCCAAGGAATACGCTGACCCGCGCAAGCACGGGCCGGAGTACCAGGCACGAGCACGGCGTGCGCGCCGGAGCGACGTCAACGCGGCAGACGGCCCCGCACCGGAGGTGGTCGCGCAGAGCACCGAGCCCCAGGAGGTGGACGCGCAGGACGCCGAGCCCGCGCCGGCCGAGGCGGCGGCGGGCCCGGCCTCGTCCGCGGAGGCATCACGGGCCGCCGCCGCCGCCGCCGACGCCGCCGACGACGCGGACGCCGCCGCCGACGCCGACGGCGATGTGCCCCCACCCGCCGCTGATCCGACCCACACGACGGCGTCATGGTGGGACGCGACCGCCGGGGCCGCCGCCGACCCCGCGGTCCTCAGCGACGATGCGGGCTCGGACGTCGCGCCCGCGTCCGACGACCTGCGCGAGCGGTTCCTGGACAGCGGCCGTCACGGGGTCGTCGGCCGCGTCGGGTTCGCGATCCTGGGCTGGGCGCCCGTCGCGATCGGGATCAGTGCCCTGGCCGGCCAGCTGACCGGCTGTGCCCGCGCGGGCGCCAGCTGCTCCGCGGCCGACGCGCCCATCGCGTCGTTCGCCCAGATCGCGATCCTCGCCATACTCCTCCTCGTGCCCCTCCTGGGCCGACTGGCGGCGATGGCGGCGCTCGTCGTCCTGGCCGTGGCCATCCCGGGCTCACTCGCCGTCAGTGCGCTGGGCGCGGAGGCAGCCACAGGACCGCTCCGGGTGGCCTTCGCGATCACGCTGGTCGCGGCCTGGCTCGGCGGCCTGGCCTTGGCCGGCGTACGCGAGTCCCGCCGCCCTGTCCGTCCCGTATCCTGAGGCGACCATGCCCCGTCGACGCGATCCCCGCGACCTGTCCGCCGCTGCGCAGGAGTACCTGTTGGCCCTGCGCGTGACGGCGGGCGCCGGCGACGGCGCGCGGGTCTCGGCCGCCGGCGTCGCGCGTCATCTGGGCGTGACCACCCAGGCAGCCAGCGAGATGTTCCGCCGGCTCACCGCCGACGGCCTGGTCGATCACGCCGACGATCGCGGCCTGCGCTTGACGACGGCCGGTCGAGCCGCCGCCGATGCGATCTTCCGCCGCCACGCCCTCATCGAGTGGTTGCTGACCAGCGTCGTCGGCCTGGGCTGGGCGGAATCAGACGAGGAGGCGATGCGCCTGCAGGGGGCCATCTCGCCGCGGGTCGAAGCCCGCCTCGACGAGCTGCTGGGCCACCCGGACACCTGTCCGCACGGCAACCCCATCGATGCCGCCGTGGCCAAGCGTCGCCCGACCGGCATCCGCCTCTCGGAAGCCGAGGCCGGCACGCGGGCGACGATCTACCGCATCACCGAGGAGGCCGAGGAGGACGCCGGCCTCCTGTCGTACCTGGAGGCCCGGGCTCTGAAGCCCGGCGCCTCGGTCACCATCCTGGCCCGCTCCGAGTCGCTCGATTCGCTGACCCTCGAAGGGCCGCTCGGTCGAGCCACCCTCGGCCTGCGGCCGGCCGCCCTCGTCCGGGTCCTGCCCGGGGACGCAGATCCCGGCCTGTTCCACAAGGTCCCGGCCGCCCCGGCCCGGTAGGCAGGTCCAGCCCCACCTCAGCTTCGGCTCCGCGGTGACCGTCTGTCTCGCTGGCTGACGGAACGTTGTACATGTACTATTTTCTGTCTACCCGAGCGTCAGCCACGAACAGGAGTCCGCTACTATGTCGACACAACCTCCCGCGACCGCTGCCACGCAACGAGAGCCGTTCGGGATCGATTCGATGCCGCGCGTGCAACGCCGCTTCGTCGTCGCCCTGGCCCTGGCTGCGTACCCGGTCTTCGTCGCTGCCTGGCTCGGTCTGCCGGCGATCGGCATCGAAGGGATCCCTTGGGCGGTCGTCGTCGCCGTTCTTGGTCTTGGCACGGTCCTGTCCGGCTTCCTCGTCTACGCCTACCGACGGCGTCTCGCCCAATCACCGGATGGCGACCTCGACGAGCGCCAGGT
>Ga0163144_10009618_pt1 | contig 20739 bp, 23 predicted proteins | sample OliLak19BULKMAT1_FD_123175 | JGI IMG/M metagenome (GOLD analysis project Ga0163144, IMG submission 123175) | Freshwater microbial mat bacterial communities from Lake Vanda, McMurdo Dry Valleys, Antarctica - Oligotrophic Lake LV.19.BULKMAT1 | ecosystem: Environmental > Aquatic > Freshwater >... | reverse complement strand
CGGTCACGGCATTCCGTTGAGGTGAACATGCTCCATGGAAGGGTAGCGGTAGTAACTGGAGCATCTCGGGGTATCGGTCAGGCGATCGCGCTCGAATTGACGAGGCTCGGCGCGAAAGTCGCCGGCACGGCCACGACCGAAGCAGGTGCCGCAGCGATCGGCGCCGCGATCACCGCGGCCGGCGGCTCTGGCGGCGGTTTCGTGCTCGATGTCGGCCGGACCGATCAGTGTGAACGAGTACTGGGCGAGGTCGGTGAACGGCTAGGCGAAGTCGCTGTGCTGGTCAACAATGCCGGAATCACCGCAGACAATCTGCTCCTGCGCATGAAGGAAGACGAGTGGGACCGGGTCATGTCGACCAACCTGCGTTCGGTATTCGTCCTGTCCAAGCTGGTCCTTCGAAGCATGATTAAGGCTCGATGGGGCCGCATAATCAACCTGGCTTCAGTGGTCGGCAGCACCGGGAATGCGGGGCAGACCAACTACGCTGCTGCAAAGGCCGGCATGGTCGGTTTCACCAAGTCGCTCGCCCGGGAAGTCGGCAGCCGCAATATCACTGTCAATTGCATCGCACCCGGGTTCATCGATACGGACATGACTCGTGAACTGGCCGACAATCAGCGCATCGCGCTACTCGCCCAGGTTCCGCTAGGGCGATTCGGCACGGTAGCGGAGATCGCTGCGGTAGCGTCCTTCCTTGCGTCCGACGGCGCAGGCTACGTCACCGGCAGCACGATTCACGTCAATGGTGGCATGTTCATGGATTGACGCGGAAAAAAGGATCGTTCGCAGCATTGCAGGGGGGCGACTTTTGGTAAAATGCGCGCCTTGTCCGGTGAGTCACCGGATGATCGGGCGAATGCGACTCCCATGCTCCAAGCGGTTCCGGACGCATGCCCGGGGAGACCTCATCCACCTGAAGGGAAGGGAAGGGAAGATCAATGGATAGCGTAGAACAGCGTGTCAAGCGCATCGTGGCAGAGCAACTCGGTGTGAACGAAGCGGATATCAAGACCGAGTCCACCTTTGTCGACGATCTCGGCGCCGATTCGCTCGATACCGTGGAGCTCGTGATGGCCCTCGAGGAGGAATTCGAATGCGAGATCCCGGATGAGGAGGCAGAAAAGATAACCTCTGTTCAGCAAGCCATCGACTACGTCAACGCGCACGTAAACTGACGTTGCGCGCGCCCTGGGGGCGCGCCTCTTTTCCGGAGTCGCATTGTCCAGACGCAGAGTCGTCGTGACCGGTCTCGGTATCGTCTGCCCGACCGGTGTGGGGGTTGCGGAGGCCTGGGGCAATATCACGGCCGGGCGCTCCGGAATATCGGCCATCACTCGTTTTGACGCCTCGTCGTTCGCCTCGCGCATCGCTGGCGAGGTGAAGGGTTTCGATGCAACGAAATACATGCCCGCGAAGGAGGTCCGGCGGCTGGACACCTTCATTCACTTCGGCATTGCGGCTGCCGCGGATGCAATCGCTGACGCCGGCATCGTTGCGACGCCCGAAAACGCAGAACGCATCGGTATCGTGATCGGTTCCGGCATTGGCGGATTGCCTCTCATCGAGGATACTCACACCGCATTGATCGAAAGCGGTCCGCCGAAGATTTCCGCCTTCGTTGTCCCCGGCAGCATCATCAACATGATCGCGGGCATGGTCTCGATTTCGCACGGCTTCAAAGGCCCGAATCTCGCGATCGTGACGGCCTGCACGACATCCACACACTCCATTGGTGAGGCCGGACGCCTTATCGAGTATGGCGATGCCGACGTTGTCGTCGCGGGCGGGGCGGAAGCGACGATCAGCCCTCTCGGCGTCGGGGGCTTCGCCGCGATGCGCGCGCTATCAACGCGCAATGACGATCCAACTGCCGCGAGCAGACCCTGGGACGTAGACCGTGACGGATTCGTGCTCGGAGAGGGAGCGGGGGTACTTGTACTCGAAGAATACGAGCACGCCAAAACTCGCGGCGCTCACATATATTGCGAACTCGCCGGCTACGGCATGAGTTCGGACGCAAATCACATGACTGCGCCTTGCGCCGATGGCGATGGCGCATATCGATGCATGCGCAACGCGATGCGCAATGCAGGACTGAATCCGGACAGCGTGAACTACGTCAACGCTCATGGAACCTCCACGCCGCTCGGAGATGTAGCGGAGACCGTCGCGATCAAGCGTTACTTCGGCGGCTACGCGTCGAAGTTGGCAGTGAGTTCGACGAAATCGATGACCGGCCATTTACTGGGTGCGGCAGGCGGGGTAGAAGCTGTCTTCTGCGCTCTGGCGATCCGGGACCAGTTGGCTCCGCCCACCATCAACATGGTCAAACAGGATCCGGAATGCGATCTCGATTTCGTTCCGAACGAAGTACGGCGGATGAAGATCTCCGTGGCGATGTCCAACTCATTCGGCTTCGGCGGTACCAACGGAACGTTGATCTTCAAGGCGCTCTAGGTTCCGCGAGCGACGAACGCGGCGGTCACCGGCGCAATGGTCCAAGAACCACCGTTTCCCCATTCGGCAGGACCAGGTTGATCGATGGGGCGTCCGACTTCCACGATGGGCAACGTTGCGCAGAAGTCCGATCGCGGACGACGCTGGGTTCGCCTATTCCTTCTGCTAGTGATTCTCGGCGCTACCGTCCTGTCGGCGGCGATGTATCGTTTTGCTACAAGACCGCTTGGCTTCAATTCCATCGCACCGGTAAGGGTGGCCGTGGACCCAGGCAGCACCCTGAAGAGCATCTCTCGCCAACTGGCCCGCAAGGGTGTCGTTCGCTTTCCCTGGGCATTCAGCGCGCTCGCCCGTTTCCGGGGCCAGGGCGGTGCGATCCAGGCGGGCGTATACGAAGTGACTACCGCGATGACACCGATGGATCTGCTGGACCGGATGGCCCGCGGAGAGGCATTGCAGGACGAGATCAAATTTATAGAGGGTTGGACCTTCCGGCAGATGCGATCTGCACTCGACGCGCACCCGGGCTTGCGCCATGACACTCGCGGTCTGCCCGAGCGGGACATCCTCGAACGCGTCGGTGCTATCGAACGGCATGCCGAAGGGCTTTTCTTTCCCGACACCTATCGATTCGGTCTCGGCACCAGCGATCTGGTAGTGCTGCGGAAGGCGCATGCGCGCATGCGCGACCGCATGCGGATCAATTGGGAGAACAGAACCGCAGGACTCCCGCTCGATTCTTCCTACGAATTGCTGGTTCTCGCTTCTATCGTGGAGAAGGAAACCGGCAAAGCCGAGGACCGAACCCAGATCGCAGCAGTGTTCCTGAATCGTCTTCGAATCGGCATGCGTCTGCAGACCGACCCGAGCGTGATCTACGGCTTGAGAGAGTCGTTCGATGGCAATCTCACCAGGCGGCATCTGGAAACCGATGGGGCATACAACACTTACGTCCGCGCCGGCTTACCCCCGACGCCGATCGCTCTACCCGGAGAAGCCGCACTGTCAGCCGCCGCCAACCCTGCGCGTACACGGGCGCTGTATTTCGTGGCGCGCGGTGACGGGACTTCCCATTTCTCGGAAACGCTGTCGCAGCACAATCAGGCGGTCGACAGGTACCAGCGGAAGTAGCCGATGCGCGGACGATTCATCACCTTCGAAGGAATCGACGGCGCAGGCAAGAGCACTCACCTGCCGGCTATCGCGGCTTGGCTCGAGTCCCAGGGAATCCCTGTCCTGGTGACACGCGAACCAGGAGGCACGTTCGTGGGCGAGGAGATTCGCCGCATCCTCTTGGACCGCGGCATGAACATGCATCCCGACACTGAGACACTTCTGATGTTCGCTTCGCGGCGCGAGCACATCGTGCAACGTATTCTGCCGGCCTTGGCGTCGGGGCAGTGGGTCCTGTGCGATCGATTCACTGATGCGTCCCGGGCGTACCAGGGTGGCGGGAGAGGGGTGGGCTTGGAGCGCATCGAGATACTCGCGGATTGGGTGCAGGAGGGTTTGGAACCCGATCTGACGTTGTACTTCGATGTTCCAATGGAAATCGCGCGCGAGCGCACATCCACTCGCTCGGAGCTGGACCGGTTCGAAAGAGAATCCGAGGCTTTTCACGCGCGCGTCTTGGCCGTATATCGCGAGCTTGCGGTTCGTGAATCGCACCGGATCCGAACTATTGACGGTTTGCAACCTATCGACGGTATTCAGAAAATACTTGAGAATATCATCACAATGCACTGTTTATAATCATTATATTATCGATGAAACTAGTTTGGCATGCGGCATTGTGGAAGAGTCGGATTACCGCTGGCACGGTGTCTCAGGCAATCCTGTTGACCGCGGTACGAGGTACGGGCGAGCTTGAGTTCGCGTTTCGAATTGCACAATCCCGCCTCTGCCGCAGCCCATTGGAATCAGGAGATGCTTGCGGTGTTTGCGATGACTGCCGGTGGTTTGATTCGGGGTCCCACCCGGATTTTCGGTGTCTCGACCCGGGATTGGCCCGTAGTGACAACCCGGCCGACGACGCTGAGGATTCGCGCGCCAGTGAGCGAGATGTCCGAAAACCCAGGACTCAAATCTCGATCGACGAAGTTCGAGAAGCATCTGAATTTTTGCAGATTTCGTCCCATAGAGGGGTCGCGCGGATAGTCCTGATCCATCCTGCACACGCCTTGACCACGGCTGCGGCGAACGCTCTGCTCAAGGTGCTGGAAGAGCCGCCCGCGGGCAGCCTGTTCCTGCTCGTGACGTCGCAGCCGGCTCGCCTGCTTGCAACCGTCCGCAGTCGGTGCACGAAACTCGCGCTGGCGAAGCCGTCACGGACTGAAGCGGTCGGGTGGCTCGAGTCCACCGGAATGACGAATCCCGAGCTCGCGCTTGCGCAGGTCGGCGGCGCTCCATACGCCGCGGCCGAACTTGGAGAAAGGTACTGGACAGTACGTTCTGCTTTGCTCCCCTACCTTTCGGGTATCGAGCAAGACTGGCTCCGCGCCTCGGCAACGCTAATCGACGTGGATCTGCCCCACGTCGTACAGGTGCTACAGACCTGGTGCTGGGATCTGCTGAGCGCGAGATTTCGCGGCGATGTCCGTTATCATCCCGATCGTTCCATCGATATCGGACGTGCGGCTTCCCGAATGAAGGGAATAGAACTCGCAGACTTCGTACGCAAGCTGGCGGAAAGCCGGCGGTTGCTCGGTCATCCGCTCAACGCGAGATTGTTCATGGAGGATCTTTTGATGTCTTACAAGTCCCTGATGCAGGTCCATGAGCACTCCTGAGAAGCCAGATCCCTCGCGGACCACCGCGCTGTCGCTCAACATCAAGGACTTGTCGATCCTGTATGCGGCGTACATGCCTTACGTCAAATGTGGCGGTATGTTTATCCCCACCAACAAGCCCTACAAGTTGGGTGATGAGATCTTCATGCTGATCAGCCTGATGGGGGACCCCAACAAGCTGCCGGTGGCGGGCAAGGTCATGTGGATTACCCCGGCTGGCGCGCAGGGGAACAAGGTGCAAGGCGTAGGAGTGCAGTTCAAGGACGACGAAGGCGGCCAGCAGGCGCGCACCCGCATCGAGGCACTCCTGGCAGGCCATGCGAAGGTGAGCCGACCGACGCACACCATGTAGCCGGCGCGTCGGATGCTGGTCGATTCGCATTGCCACATCGATTTTCCCGAGCTGCTGCCGCGCATCGAAGAGATCGCGGACAACATGCGCGGCCAGGGCGTCAGTCATGCGCTGTGCGTATGTGTGAATCTCGAGGATTTCCCGCGTGTCCTGAGGCTAGCGGAGGAGCGGGACAACATATTCGCCTCGGTCGGCGTTCACCCGGATCATGAGGGCGGCGAGGAGCCCACGGAAGCGCGGCTCGCGGAACTGGCGGCCCATCCGCGCGTAGTCGCGATCGGCGAAACGGGACTCGACTACTACCGCAAGCCGGAGAACGCAGGCTTGCAGCAATCGCGCTTTCGCGAACATATCCGAGCGGCACGTAGGACGGGCAAGCCGCTCATCATTCACACTCGAGAATCCGCGGAAGACACGCTCCGCCTGCTGACGGAGGAAGGTGCAGCAGAAGTCGGCGGAGTCATGCATTGCTTCACGGAGTCCTGGGCGGTGGCTGAAGCGGCGATCGCGATGAACTTCTGTATTTCTTTCTCTGGGATCGTCACCTTCAAGAGCGCGGTGACGCCGAAGGAAGTTGCCCGACTTGTTCCCGCTGACCGTTTGCTCGTGGAGACGGACTCGCCGTACCTCGCGCCGGTCCCATTTCGCGGCAAACTAAACGAACCGGCCTTCGTGCGTCACGTGGCGGAGGAGATCGCACGTCTACGGGAAATTCCGATTGCGGAGTTGGAGCAACTGACGACAGGGAATTTCTTCAGACTTTTCAGACATGCAGTCGAATTGCGCAGGACGGCCTGAGAAACGGTGCGCCAAGAGAAAAGACGCATAATGTATATTATGTGAACTACGTTGTTCGAGGGAATCAGTGCTGTTCCGCTTGGGGCTCTCTTCACGCCGGCGCTCACTATTGGTCACTGGACCCCGCCAGTTCCCCGAAGTTGTGGCCAGATTCGACCTACGCTAACCGCTCAAGCCGGTCATGAGGCCTGTGAGCGGACGATCTTCCCTCGCCCGCAATCCAGCGTCTGCCGCAATCGCTCGAAACAGAACACGGCTCCCGCTGCCGCTACGTTCAGCGATTCGATGGAACCGGGCATAGGTATGGAGATCGATCCAGTGGCCCGGGCCTTCAAGTGGTCGCCAACACCTGCGCCCTCGGCCCCCAGGATGATTGCGACATCGTCGATAAGGTTCGTGACGAAGACAGTTGCGAGGGAGTTCGCTTCGGCCACCAGGATCCGTCCTGGCCATTCAGATGCGGCGGCTGCCAGATCATCCACTTCGATCAGGCGCATGGCGAAGTGCCCTCCCATGCCACCTCGCAGACACTTGGGCGACCAGGGGTCAGCGCAGCCGGGCCCGAGAACGATCACTTTCGCTCCGGACGCTGCCGCCGATCGAATGAGAGATCCGACGTTGCCGGGATCCTGCACGCCGTCCAACCAGAGTTGGAATCCGCCGGTAGTGAGCGCGTTGAGCGACGCATCTGCACGGACGGGAATGAGCGCAAGCACGGCATTGGCACCTGCCACCGGGCTGATCTTTGAAAACAGCCGGCTGTCGAACGATACTGAGGGGGCGTCAGGCGCCCTCGCCAGGAGTTTCTGGAGATCCGGTCGCCCGGCTGATTGCTCGTCGATCACGATCAGTTCCGGTGCCATGCCGGTGTTCTCGATATACGCCTCGAGCAGGTGCGCCCCCTCAATCAGGGTCTTGCCCTCCTCGCGGCGTTCGCGCGCCGAGTCGCGCAGTGCCAGCAACTGCCTGAAGACAGGGTTCTCCGGCGATCGAATGAACTTCACGGCGCCGGGGCCGAGCAGCGTCCGACCGAACCGGGCGGACACGTGCGACCATCGATCCAGCGCGCTTCGTCAAGCCTGGCTCCGGCCAACTGGACCTCGTACAGACTTGCACCCTGGAGATCCGCTCCGCGTAGATCGGCATTGCGCATATCGGCAGAGTCGAGCCGAGTGCCGGAGAGGTCCGCACCGGTCAGGATCGAATTGTTCAGGTCGGCACGGGAAAGGTCCGCGCCAGCCAGCGAGGCATCGCGCTTGTCGCATCCCATCCACCGCACGCCAGGCGCCGGCGCGGCGGCGCAATTGGCAGAAGTCGCCTTCAACAAGTTCACGCTCGGTACTTCCTTCGGTACGAAACGCCAGATCGCAATGCTCGTGGCAACAAGCGCTACGAGTACGGCGGCGGCGATCGCGTAGGTGAAAGCACGCCCACCCGATCGTGAAACCTCGGAACCGAAATGTACACTTTCCCGTGACGCCGGACTGCTGCGCCGTTCGCCTCCACGCGGGCGCCCTGCTTCCGCCTCGCTGTTGTCAGCGCCTCTTCGCTCGGGCAACCAACGTTCTTCCAACCAACGTCGGCGCGCACGCCCGCGCTCTCGCGACCAATCGATTTCTCCCTCGTACGAAGTGGGCGATGCGGTTTCGGCTTCAAGTTCCACATCAACCGAAAGCTCCGGGACTTCCGACAGCGCGTACCAATTCACGCCGTCGACGCTCACCTCGGCGGGTGGTATCAGTCGGCCCAATTCTCGATATTGAAGCAACAATCCGCGCGGAAACGGGCCAGTTACTTCGTTCCCGCGACGCACGTACCAAGCTGCCGTACCGACCAGAAGACGATTCATGCGGACGTTGGGCGTGACCTACACATCGACGCGCTATGCGGGCCGCCGCCGCGCAACCAGGCACCGAGCCAAGGCAAGACAGACGGCTTTGAACGGCGCATACGAGAGCTCCGGAATCGTTGACGCGCCAGTGTCAGTGTAGGCAACCACCAGAGCCCGCGGATCGGACCCTGTGAAAATAGACATGGCGAGAAAATCACGATCTCCTATTTTAGAACGCTGCGCCTCCGACAGAAGCGCCGAGAGCTGTTCTCGGTTAGCACCGCCCGCCCAGACCCCTTGCATTTTTTCCATGAGCCGAGCGAACAAGTGCTTCGCACCGAGTTCGAAGCCGAACGCAGCCTTGTCGGCGGGACTGATTTCCCCTCCGAACCGGAAGCGCAAGCCCACCGATCGCCCGGCGGCGTCTACCTCGGCATACAGGACATTCTGCAGGCCAAGGCCTCTCTGCAATCCCTGCAAGGCAAGCGCCACGATTGCGGTCGAATCGCCGACCGCTGATGCCGTGGCAAGCTGCTGCAGAGTCGACTTCAACACCGCTCTGTCAGCTGCCACGGATATCGGGTGGTGCTCTCCGGTCTGCGCTTCACCCGGTTCCAGTGGCAACCAGGCGGCAGAGGGCCGCACACCGAGATCCTTCCAGTTGCGCGCGGCTTGGAGACAGGCAGTGCGAATGGCCCGCCACGATTGTTCTTCGCTCAGGGCGAACACCTTCTCGATGCGGCGGAAGTCATCGGGTAACGCAGGATCATTCCAGCCGTGCGCCGAGTGGCGGGCAAGGGCAACAGCCGTCGCGACGTTGACGACCCGAGGCTGCGCCGCATGTTCGTCGTCCATCAAACGCCGCAACAGCTCCGGCAGATTCCAAGCCTGCGCCAGAGCCAACTGCAGCTCGAAGTTCGAGAACCCGAGTACCACCGTCTGTGCCGACGCACTTCGCAGGCCGCGCGCGTGCTCGACCAGATCTTCGATCTGGACGGCTGCCTTCGGCAGATGGCACCACAACAACAGTTCCGCCAGGTCATGCAGAAGTGCTCCGATGGTGACCTCATCGGACTCCACATCATGCCGAAGCGCCGCGATGCTGCGTGCATAGGCAGCCGCGTGGTGAGCGCGACTGATTACGCCCAGCGCACCGCGCAATGCGACCAGATCGTCGGCCAGCAGGGTCTCGACAGCGGGAACATTGCCAAACTCGCGAAAGAAGCTCGTGATCCCGTGCATCATCACCGCGTGCTCCACCGTGGTGATCTCCGTTGGCTGCCGCGCGGTCCTCTTGGATTGGGAAGATCGCAGCACGCGCAGGGTCAGAAGCGGATCTCGCAATACGACGCGGGAGATATCGCGACCCGTGATCCTGTCTTCGTTTCTGTGCAGCTCCTTCAAGGCTGCAAGCGTGCTCGCGAGGACGGGCACGTCGCGTCCACCCCAGTCACGTACCAGTTCGTTCATGTCCATGCGCTGGAGCGCTCCCCGGCTACATGCGCCAGACGTGCAATGCACGGCGGCCATCTCCCACCGCAATGACCTGGTCGGCAGGGACACCATCGACACGGAAGCAATTGCTGATGAAGAGGCTGCCCGGACGCATCTCGTGCCGTGCCTTGCGCCAGAGTTCAGTCATCGGGACCGGCGAAAGAAACGCATAGATGACGTCGCAGGCGGCCAGATCCTCGCGCCAGAAGTCGCGTCGTCGCGCGCGGAACTGCCCAGAAATCCGGCCGCGCACCCACGACCAGACGAATGGAATTGGCGCAACCTCGACGCCACGGAAATCACCGTTCGGGAAACGTGGCGCGAGACGCGCCAGCACGGTCCCGAGTCCGCAGCCGATGTCCAGAAAACGGAATGCGCGATCGGTTGGCAACAAGGTGGCGACCGCTTCGCATACGGCCTTGTTCGAAAGATACAGTGGCACGCGGGTACGAAAAGTCGTCCAGTAAACGGCACTCAGCAGTACGAAGGCGGCCAGATACCAGCTCCCATCAAGGCCGGCAACTCTCGAGGCGATCGTCAGCGGCACGAAAATCGCATTGATCGGCGCCCACCACCATGGCAATCCGAACATGCGCCCTACCAGCGCCGCAAGAATCCCTTGCCCCATTGCCCAACCCCATCCGCCTGCTACCCCGAGCAAGAGCTGAACACACTGGCAGAGAAGCCACGCAACCACCTGTGCGGCAAGGGCGTGCGCCACCGGTGGCAGCGAAGGCCAGGCCGGCGTAGGCGAATCAGCGCTTTTCGGCACCATCGTGTCCTATCCCCTTGCGTACGTCGTCTGCCGTTTCCGCTTCCAGTACGCCTCCATCCTTCAGCGCCGCCTCTTCGGCTTGGTGATTCATCACGATGATGCTCACTCGCCGGTTGATCGGGTTGAAGGGGTCGGCGGGATCGAGAAGCACCGCCGAACCGAGCCCGATGACACGCGCAATGCGACTGTCGACCATCCCGCCCAATAGCAACTCGCGGCGCGCGGTGTTAGCCCGATCGGCAGACAATTCCCAATTGCTGTAGCCGCGCTCACCCCCGGAATACACGGCCGCGTCGGTGTGACCCGAGATACTGATGCGATTCGGCACCTCGTTCAAGACCTTGCCAATCTCGCGCAGTATCTCCCGGGTATAGGGCTGCACTTCGCTGCGCCCGGTCGCGAACATCGGACGATTCTTCTCGTCGATGATCTGGATGCGCAGGCCCTCGCTCGTGATGTCGATCAGAAGCTGATTCTTGAACTGCTTCAGCATATCGCTGGCGTCGATGGCGGCTTCCAGTTGCCCTTTCAAATCGCGCAGCTTGAGCGCTTCCACGGCTCGCAGGGCTTTCTCGGCCTCCTGAGGATCGACGGCTCCAGGCTTCTTTTTCCCCTCCCCGCTCCCCTTTTTCACCTGTCCGGCGGACTTGGTGAGATCCATTCCCCCGCCCTTAAGGATGCTGGTGGCATCACCGGCGCCGGAACCTCCCATCATCGCGACCTTGAGCGGCGTACGGAAATGATCGGCAATGCCTTGCAAGTCACCTTTCGTAGTGGATCCGAGCAACCACATCAGGAGAAAGAAGGCCATCATCGCCGTCACGAAATCGGCATAAGCGATCTTCCAGGCGCCGCCATGATGGCCATGGCCGCCCTTCTTGATCTTCTTTACGATGATGGGGCGCTGGGAATCGTCGCTCATGGTGACTCGCGCTCGGGCAACGGCGGGTTACTTGCCCTTGCGACTCTTTACTTCCTCTTCCAGCTCCATGAATGTCGGCCGCTCGGTGGAGTACAGCACCTTGCGTCCGAACTCGACCGCGACCTGGGGCGCATACCCGTTGAGGCTCGCGAGCAACGTGACCTTCATGCACTGGAACATCTTGGTGGACTCGTTCAGCTCGTGATCGAGCAAAGTAGCGATTGGTCCGACGAAACCATAGGCAAGCAGGATTCCGAGGAACGTACCGACCAGCGCTGCGGCAATCAGCTTCCCCAGCTCCGACGGCGGTATTCCGACCGATTCCATCGTATGGACCACACCCATGACCGCTGCGACGATACCGAAGGCCGGCAAGCCATCGGCGAGGCGATTGACGGCTTGGACCGGCACTTCCCCCTCGTGATGGTGGGTTTCGATCTCGACGTCCATGAGATTCTCGATTTCAAAGGCGTTCAGATTTCCGCCGACCATCAACCGCAGATAGTCGGTCAGGAACTCCATCGCATGATGATCGGCCAGGATCACGGGATACTTCGAGAACACCGGACTTTGTTCGGGATTTTCGACATCGGACTCGACTGACATGAGCCCTTCCTTGCGAACCTTCGCGAGAACGTCATAGAGCAACGAGAGTAGTTCGAGGTAGAGCGCCTTGGTGAATTTCGAACCCTTCAACGTCGTAGGCAAGGCCTTCATCGTCAACTTAATGACCTTCCCTGTGTTGGCCACGAGGAAGGCCCCGACCGCCGCGCCCCCGATCATGATGAGCTCGACAGGCTGGATGAGCGAACCCAGGTGACCGCCGGCGAGGGCAAATCCACCAAGCACGGCGCCAAGGATGAGTAGGTATCCGACAATTACGGTCATGCTTCTAGTTCAGACTCTCGGGAGATCGATCGGATGCCGGGTCGTCCGGAGGATGTCGCGGAAACGCCGCTGCACGCCCCCGGGAGTTGAAGGGGTTAACGGAAGATCGCGAGGCGACTTTAGGGCGGTAACGCCGACCGGTGTTCAAACACCCGAGAACGCCTGATCTCCAAGGCGCAGCCAAGACTCCTGGCGAAGCCGCCCCCGGATAGTGTCACCCCTGCGCTACTGGGAATCCGACCCGTTCGCCCCTCTGTCCGCCCCGCCGCTCCGCCGGCCGGACGGCAGCACCGTCGGTACTCGTTCGCTCGGGCTGCCTGGGACGACACGCACCCAGCTGCGATCCCCGCGTCGGCCGCACCGCAGTCAGTCCCGCGACGCGTTCTTGACTTGACTGGTTCCCGACCAACGCATTCGCCACGTGGAGCGCACGCAAATAGACGCAGCCAATACCCCGCTTCTCCGTTCTCGTACCGCCAATCAAGCTACTCGCGGCCGTCTCTCAGTTCGTATCGTTCGCCGGGGGCAATGCATTCGCCAGCCAGAACCAACTTTCAATTCGGTGCGTTGGACCCGTCGCCGAGCGTCTGAAAGCTCCGATGTCAGGCCGCACGCAGGGCGGTGAATCCGAGTCGAGTTTTCTCGGGGACCACGGCCAAGAGGATACTCGCGCGGCGTCCCGGGTTGGCCGGAGACGGGTTACTTCACCTGTTGCGTCAAGTGATTGCTGCAACTCGAAGCGTCGTTTGCGCCCTTGAGGGAATGTGGTAAGTGGTGCCCAGGGCCGGAATCGAACCGGCATGGGCCGTGAGGCCCGAGGGATTTTAAGTCCCTTGCGTCTACCAGTTTCGCCACCCGGGCAGCAGGAACCGAACTCGCTTCATCGCGGCGGCGGTGTCAAAAACGTCAGACTGGCGGATACCTGATCCCAGCGCGCTAAGCAATCGTTCTTCGTTGTAGGTTCGCCCACGGATTGAACATCCCCAAGATCTTGACAGCTAAAGGCGCGACCACCGACCCTGATCTCCGCTGGTCGAAGAATTGCTAAAGTCGCCGGGCATACGCAACTACGTTCCAACCAAGGAATTTTCCTCGGAGACAACCGGGGTTTCAGTTAGAGTTGGCCCCGCTCGTCTGAACAGCATTCCCCGATTTGTAAGTGGACTCCGGGCGGGTTAGCAGAGGTGTAGAGTTGTCCACGGCGGCGTGCGTCGCTTTCGACGAAACGCGACGCCGCCGTGGGCAATTCGGGGCGCACAGGGATTTTCATCTTACGCGGCCAGCTGAAGTTTCGGCATCGACGCCTGATAACTTCATCCGGCGTGAGGCGATGCAGACTCGAATGGGTGCGATGGACGTGGCCATGGAGATGTGCACAACTCGTTGATGCTATGGAGGCGGGGGTCGGAATCGAACCGGCGTGGACGGCTTTGCAGGCCGCTGCATGACCACTCTGCCACCCCGCCCGGCGCTACAGCCGGGACCAACTAAAAAGGGAAAACGTCGCTTGACATCACGACCGTTTTCCCTCGGCATCTTGAATACGGATGGAGCGGGAAACGAGGCTCGAACTCGCGACCTCAACCTTGGCAAGGTTGCGCTCTACCAACTGAGCTATTCCCGCATCGAACAGACGCGGCATTATAGAAACCACCGTCAGCTTGTCAAGACGAGAGGCATCGTCACGAATGGCCTCGTACGCTCCGGGAGGCCATCTTGAGGTAGTAGGCCATCGACCATAACGTGAGCACGGCCGCTATGTAGATGAGAGCCGTGCCGGCCACGCGCAGGTCGATGACGCCGAGCAACGGATCATTGTGCAGTAACAAGAGGATCGCGACCATCTGGCAGATCGTCTTTACCTTTCCGAGAAAAGAGACGGCGACAGAGCGGCTCTCGCCGATGCGCGCCATCCATTCCCGCAGCGCTGAGATGGCGATCTCGCGACCGATGATAATCACGGCCACGACCTCGTCCACGCGGCCGAGTCTCACCAGCACGATCAACGCCGCGGCCACCATGAGCTTGTCGGCGACCGGGTCGAGGAAAGCGCCGAACGCAGAAGTCTGGTTGAGGCTGCGTGCGAGCCAGCCGTCGAGCCAATCGGTTAGGGCCCCGAGCAGGAACACCGCTGCCGCCGTCAGATTCTTTCCGTGCATGGAGAGCAGATCGTCGGGCAGATAGAAAAGCCCCACGAACACCGGGATCAGCAGTATCCGAGCCCATGTGAGCAGGATTGGAATGTTCATCGGCATCGACGGCACCCTCAGTGCAGTTGCCGATAGATGCGTTCGGCGAGTGGCCGGCTGATGCCTTCGACCTGGGCCAGCTCGTCCACGCTCGCAGCGATCACACCCTTCAGTCCGCCAAAGCGCGAGAGCAGCTTCTGGCGCCGCTTGGCACCGATGCCATCGATGCCTTCCAGACTCGAGGTGGTACGGGCGCGGGCCCTGCGATTCCGATGGCCCGTGATGGCGAATCGATGCGCTTCATCGCGAATCTGCTGAATCAGATGCAGCGCCGGATCATCCGCCGCCAGGCGCACGATCTCCCCCGTCTCGGCAACGATCAACTGCTCGAGCCCCGCCTTGCGCTCCTCCCCTTTCGCAACGCCCACGAGGGGAATGTCGGCCAATCCGATCTCCTGCAGCACCGGAATGACGCCGGAGATCTGCCCCTTGCCGCCATCGATGAGTATCAGGTCCGGCATCTTGCCGTCGCTCTCCGCGAGCTTGCGATAGCGGCGCTCGAGCACCTGTCGCAATGCTGCGTAGTCGTCGCCGGGTGTGATGCCCTCGATGTTGTATCGCCTGTATTCCGAATTCTGCATGCCGCCATTGTCGTAGACCACGCAAGATGCGACCGTCGCCTCGCCCATGGTGTGGCTGATGTCGAAGCATTCGATGCGCTGAGTGGTCTCGGCGAGGCCGAGTGCGCGTTGCAGAGCCGCGAGTCGAGCTTCCTGGGTAGCTTGGGTCGCGGCACGCTGCGCGATGGCGAGCCGAGCATTCTGCTCTGCCATGTTGAGCCATACACGGCGTTCACCGGCGGGATTGTCCACGATATGAATCTTCACTCCTGATTGCTCGGACAACAGCGTGGCCAACGACTCGGATTCGACGCCGCGATTGACCACGATGAGCGGCGGCGCCGGTTTTTCCAGATAGTGCTGCACCAGAAATGCCTCCACCGCGTCGCTCTCGTCTCGCTCGCGCGCATTTTGCGGAAAGAACGTGCGGTCGCCTCGATGCATGCCGCCCCGGATCATGACCAGGTTAACGGCCGTCATGCCGGAATCGTTCACCGCCGCGATCACATCGGCATCCTGCGCCTTGGCACTCGAAACAAACTGCCGTTCGCGAATCGCCTTCAGGCTTCGGACCTGATCGCGGTAGGCAGCCGCCTGTTCGTAATGCTGCGTCCCTGCCGCCGTTTCCATCTTGCGGCCGAGCTCATCCAGAACCTCGTCCTGGCGACCGGTCAGAAACATGGCTGCGTGGGCGACATCCTCGGCATAAGGGGCAGCGTCGATCAATCCGACACAAGGAGCAGTGCAACGGTGGATCTGATGCAAGAGGCAAGGACGAGACCGATGCGCAAAGACGGTGTCCTCACAGGTCCTTACTCGAAACACCTTCTGCAAGAGCTGGATGCTCTCCCGCACCGAGCTAGCATGCGGAAAAGGCCCGAAGTACCGATTCTCCTTGTCAAGCCCCCCTCGATGGAATCCGAGCCTCGGAAAGTCATGCCCGGTAAGAACCAAATATGGATACGACTTATCGTCCCTATACAATATGTTATAGCGTGGACTTAAACTCTTTATGAAATTGTTTTCGAGTAGCAGGGCTTCGCTCTCCGAGCGCGTGATGGTGACCTCGATGGTTGCAACCTGCCCCACCATCAGCTGGATGCGAGGCGCCAGCCCGACCGTTTTTTGAAAATACGAAGTCACCCGCTTCTTCAGGTCCAGCGCCTTACCCACATAGAGCACATCGCCTTGCCCTCCGATCATCCGATAAACGCCCGGACGATGCGGAAGCGAAGCCAGCGTCTCCGCGATCGACTTGGACCGCGTCGCGCTGTTGCTCTCGATCTTGGACTCAGCCGCCCTCATCCAGGAGCTTTCCGGCGATCGCCCAGTTCTCTTCAACCACTTCGTCGAATGAGACGTAGGTGTATCGCGCCGGCTTGTCCGCGAGGCGCGAGAGCGTATCGGCGATCTGCTCGGCGATGCGCTGCTTATGGTCTCGCGTCAGGGCTCCAGCGATGCGCAGGTTGACGTAGGGCATGAACGATCAGCGATGGCCGAGGAAGCTCGCGATGCGTTCGAATACCGTCTCGAACATGATCGCGGTCAGGCGTTTTGTCTGGGTATTGTAGCGGCTGCAGTGATAGCTATCGAACAAGCGTATGCCTCTTCCCAGCGTGTGTTCCGCCCCATGACCGAACAGGCGGGCTGAAGTTCGCTCTCGAGAGGCGAGCAGTACCGCTCCATGAGCCACCAGACCCAGAGCAAGCACCGCTGTGCCCGGACCCATCGCCTCCAGCTCCGCAGAAAGGTAGCCGTTGCAGCTTCGAACCTCGGTCGGCAACGGCTTGTTCTTCGGTGGCAGACACTTCACGGCATTGGTGATTCGGCATCCGCGCAGTCGCAACGCGTCTTGCGCGTCGGTGGAGACGGCCATGGTGGACCAGCCGAAGCGGTGCAAGGTTGCGTATAGCAGTTCGCCCGCGTAGTCGCCCGTGAAAGGCCGCCCAGTACGATTGGCACCATGCATCCCAGGTGCGAGTCCGACGACCAGTAGCTGCGGCGACGCGTCGCCGAATGCCGGGACCGGCTTAGCGTGGTAGCCCGGCAGACGACCCCGCACCTCGTCGAGGAACGTTGCCAGACGCTCGCAACGCCGGCAGCGGATCAGCGACGGAAATTTCGGCTGCAGCCCGTCGCGCTTGCCCGCACCGCCGACATTCAACGCCGGATCGGAAAAGGGACGATTTCCGCCTTCGTGACCTGCTTCGCAGGGGCAGGCCCGGGCTCGCCCGAGAGCTGCGCCTTCAAGGAATTCAACGACCGTTGCAGATCGTCGAAACTTTCCCACATGAGCTTGCTGATGCGGATGCAGGCCCCCAATGCGCTCGACGAGCGCTGGCGCTCGAGATCTACGCGGCACTGCAAGCCGATCAAACGTTGACGCCGATGTTCCGGCGCCGAGGCAATCACGGCTTCTATCGCCTCGTTGCGCTTGCGCTCGAAACCTTCAGGGTCGGTTCGGGCCAGCTCACTCCAAGTCTCCCAATCGAATTCCATACTGCCTCTATCTCCGGTACAGGGTCTTCGCGCCGGCTTCCCGCAGTATAACGGGCCTCCTCAGACTCTCCGCCGTCAGGCGACCGAAGGCCGATTCAGCACGCTGTCGCGGGCCGCCGAGTAGGATGGACTGCGACCCAGTCCCGAAAAACCGATGGACCGGGCGCGGCCATGCAGTCGGGCGAACCGCGTGAGCGCGACTGGAGAACAAGCACGTTTCAGACCGTCGAGCAATACTCCGGCTGCTGCAGCATCGTTGCAAACCAGCACCATGTCGCAACCTGCATCCAGGGCGAGCCAGCCGCGTTCGACGATGCCCCCGGCCACATGGGCGCCCACCATCGTCAGATCGTCGCTGAAGATGGTTCCGTCGAAACCGAGCCGTTCGCGCAAAACGCTATGCAGCCAGAACCGGGAATAGCCCGCTGGCTGTGAATCAGCTGCCGGGTAGCGCACATGGGCCGGCATGATCCCGGTCAGTCCCTCGGTCACGAGGCGCACGAACGGCTGCATATCCCGTTCGAGTTCACTGAGGGGTCGGTCGTCCACTGGCATAGCGGTGTGGGAATCCGCCTCGGCAAATCCATGCCCTGGAAAATGCTTGCCGACGGCGCTCATGCCACCAATCGCAAGACCGGCAACCAATGCACTGGCAAGTTCTCCGACAATCTCGGGATCGGAATGAAACGCACGATCGCCGATAACGCCGCTGCGTCCACGGTCCAGGTCCAGCACCGGCGCGAAGCTGAAGTCCACGCCACACGCACGCAGCTCGTAGGCCAGCACTGCTCCAACCGAGTGCGCGAGCGCTCGTGCCGCTGCGGCGTCGTTTTCGTGGAAGCGACCGATCTCGCGCATGGGTGGCAAGCGCGTAAATGCGTCGCGGAACCGCTGTACGCGACCGCCTTCATGATCGACAGCAATCAGCAATGCCGGCGTGCGCAGTGCGTGGATCTCCGCTGTCAGTCGCGCGACCTGCTCGGGATCCGAATAGTTGCGTGCAAACAAGATGACACCGCCTGCGGCCGGATGCAGGAGCCGGTCTCTCTCCTCAGCCGTCAATTCCAGGCCGGCGACATCGAGCATCACCGGACCGAGCGCGCACTGGACCTGCAGCCCGGTCATGACGTGCGCTCCGATTCCAGCACGACCATCGCGACTGCCGCGATTTGTTCGTCGGTGATCGACAGATGATGGCGCTCCACGCCGCGGCGCGAGAGCCACGACGCGAGCTCGGCACCGAAACGGAAGCCTGGCTTGCCGAGCGCATCGCGCACCACCTGGATTGCATGGAACGTGGCGGGTGCACGAATGCCGGTACCGAGCGCCTTCCCGAACGCCTCCTTGGCGGCAAAGCGCTTCGCGAGGAACGCTGCAGGTCGCCCCGCAGCTTCGTACTCCGGCCATTCCGAGGGCGCCAGCAGGCGTTGGGCGAAGCGATCCCCGAATCGTTCGAGCGCCTGCTCCACCCGCGCCACCTGGACGATGTCCACGCCGATGCCGGCGATCATCGGGCGGCTCCACGCGGGGAACCAGCCAACGCGGCGAGATAAGCGCGGACCGTGGCCGCCATGCCGAATTCGAGCGCGTCCGCGGTCAAGGCGTGGCCAATTGAGACTTCAAGCACCTTCGGCACATCGCCGATGAACGAGCGCAAGTTCTGGCGATTCAGATCGTGCCCTGCGTTGACGCCCAGGCCCGCGTCCTGTGCCGCGCGAGCCGCGTCGGCATAGCGCCGCAACGCCGTTGCATGGTGCGATGTACCGAAGTCTCGAGCATACGGTTCGGTATAGAGCTCGACGCGATCGGCTCCGACGCGTGCCGCGTGTCCCATGGCGGGTACATCCGGGTCCATGAAAAGGCTCACCCGCACTCCGATCGACTTCACCCGGTCGATGACTGATCGCAATCGCATGCCGTCGCGTTCGAGGTCCCAGCCGTGATCGGAGGTTGCCGCATCCACGGCGTCGGGGACGAGCGTGAACTGATGCGGTCGTACTGCCAGCACGAGATCGACCACATCATGGAACGGATTGCCTTCGATATTGAATTCGGCATCCGGATATGTCGCGAGCAGCTGAGAGAGTTCGTATACGTCGGTCACGCGGATGTGTCGGCCGTCCGGCCGCGGATGCACTGTGATGCCGTGTGCACCGGCCGCGAGGGCAATCTCCGCCATGCGCGTGACGCTCGGTATCCCGAGCGGACGTGTGTTGCGCACGAGAGCGATCTTGTTGAGATTGACGCTGAGTCGGGTCATGTTTCGAAGCGGCAGGGGCGACGCTTTAGAGTTGCTGCAAATCCTTGATGAGCTGCCGCGTATGGAGTTCCGGTTGTCCAAAATGATGATGGATGAGCGAGCGCATCAACCGCTTGCTCTCTGCGGCAGTCACTGGGTCCGAATAGTCGTCACGTGCGATGTCGAGCAGTGTGCTGCCTTGGATGGCTTCGGTGCCGTTTTCCACATCGAAGGCTCCCACGGCCTCGATCGGCCCAAGCTCGGGCGCGTACCGATAGCGAAGCTCGGCCACCACCGGTGATTGCGTGTCCGCGGTACGCCCGAGTTCGAGCGCGTACCCGAGTTCCATCAGGAGGCGCTTCTCGAACCGACGCAAGATCGCTGCGGGTGCAGAAGCGGCCGAGAGTTCGCGGATCGCTTCCGCATATGTATCGAACAAAGTCTCGTGCGGGTCGTCTCTCGCGAGCACCTTCACCATCAGCTCGTTCAGGTAGAACCCGCAAAGCAACGAGACCCCGGCGAGCTGCGGGATGCCGCCCTGCCATTCGGCGGAATGCAGCAGGCGAAGTTCACCTTTGCCCGACCACGTCGCGAGCAGCGGCTGAAACGCCATCAGCAGCCCGCGCAACGATGAATGCGGGCGGCGGGCTCCCTTGGCGATTGCGGGAATGCGTCCATGGCTGCGCGTGAGCAGCTCGACGACCAGACTCGTCTCCTTCCAGGGATAGCTGTGCAGGACGAACGCCGGGCGGTTCAGTTCACGCCGGCGGTCCTCCACGCTGTAGGGCCGGGCGGCGCTCGCTTCGCGCGCCTCATGCGTACCCATACTTGCGCATTGCCTTGGGGTCGTCAGTCCAGCCGGGCTCGACCTTGACCCACAACT
>Ga0163144_10009615_pt1 | contig 20743 bp, 19 predicted proteins | sample OliLak19BULKMAT1_FD_123175 | JGI IMG/M metagenome (GOLD analysis project Ga0163144, IMG submission 123175) | Freshwater microbial mat bacterial communities from Lake Vanda, McMurdo Dry Valleys, Antarctica - Oligotrophic Lake LV.19.BULKMAT1 | ecosystem: Environmental > Aquatic > Freshwater >... | reverse complement strand
GCTGGCAACCAGCAGCCCGCGCACCGGGCCACGCCCCCCGCTGATATTGCCGCCAGCCAGGGCGGCGATATAGGCGGCCGTCGGCATCCACCGGTTGTGCGGACCGGTTTCGATCAGCTCGGGGCGGCAGCCAAGCGCCGACAGGATGTGGCGGTAACAGGGGTAGCCCGGCGATGGCAGGAGGACGGTATCGCCGGCGTCGAACAGGGCGAGGAAGGCGAGCACGAAGCCTGCCGACGATCCGGTGGTGACAATGACCCGGCGGGCTGGCACGTCGACGCCGTAAGTTTCGCGATAGTGCTGGCTGATCGCTGCGCGTAACGCGTCGGTCCCCAGGGCCTGGGTGTAGCCTAGCGTCTGCCCATCGATGGCGCGCTTGGCGGCTTCACGGGCAGCGAGCGGCGCGGGTGTGGCTGGTTGGCCGACCTCCATATGTACGATGCTGCGGCCCCGCGCTTCGAGATCGGCGGCCGCCCGCATCACGTCCATCACGACAAAACTGTCGATTTCGGATCGGGCAGCAGCCTCCAGGGCGAGCTTTGTCGAAATAGTGTCTGCAGCCATACGTGGCGTCCTCGTCCAAGCTGCCGTTCGCGCACAGCGTTCGCATTTCGGCGGGTTCACCCAACGATTGCAATGGCTCGCGTTGGCGCTTGCCGCATTTTCGCCGTCCGCGCATCTGCTTATCACGGAAATCGTTAGGCTCGCTGATGTGAGCCAACCGAGACCTTGCGTGGCACTTGCGGTATACACACGCTTGGGCTGGGGTTTGTGGCGGCGGAGCGATGCGCATCGCCGCGACGCTCCCCGCGCGCCTTTTGGCGGGAACCGCCGACTACGGAGCCTGCACCACGCCCATGGCTAGACATCGATTGACACGAACCGCCGGCGCCTTGATCGCAACGGCAGCAGTTTTTGTGGGTGGACACGCCCACGCGCAGGGGCTTCCCCTGATCCGCGACAGCGAGATCGAAACGCTGCTCAACGACTACGCGCGCCCAATCTTCAAGGCGGGCGGTCTTGGCGGCAACCGCATTGCGATGCGGATCGTCAAGCAGGACGACTTCAATGCCTTCGTGGTCGATGGCCGAAACGTGTTCATCAACACCGGCTCGCTGATGATCGCCGATACACCAAATCAGGTGATCGGCGTGATCGCGCACGAAACCGGGCACATTACCGGTGGCCATCTGGCCGCGCTTCGCGCGCGCATCGCGAAAGATCAGACGCGGGCGCTGCTCGCCAACATTCTCGGGATCGGCCTGATGATCGCCGGCGGCGCGGGCGGCAACCGCGAGGTCGGCGGGGCCGGGCAGGGCGTGTTGGCGGGCGGCGCGGAATTGATTCAGCGCGGGCTGCTTGCTGAGCGGCGGCAGCAGGAATCTGCAGCCGACCAATCCGGGCTCAAGATGCTCGAAGCAACGCGGCAGTCGGGGCGAGGCATGCTCGAGACGTTCGAGCGGTTTGCCCAGCAGGAGTATATTTCGGACTCGCAGAAGGACGCCTTTGTCCGAAGTCATCCCGTGGCAACCGAGCGCTTATCGCGGCTTCGTAATCTTGTTGAAAGCAGCACGCACTTCAACACCAAGGACAGCCCCGAACTGCAACTGCGCCACGACTTGATGCGGGCAAAGCTGTCGGGCTATCTCGAAAACCCGGGGACGGTGATGAACCGCTATCCGGCTTCCAACCAGACGCTGCCTGCGCGATATGCCCGCGCTTTGGCCAAATTCTTCAGGGGTGGTACCGGTGCCCTCGAGGCGGCGGTTGCGGATATGGACGTCCTGATCAAGGAACGGCCGCAGAGCCCATGGTTCCATGAGGTCAAGGGTGACCTTTTGCAACGGGCCGGGCGTAAAGCCGAGTCGGTCGCGCCGCTCCGGCAGGCTCTGAAATTGGCGCCTGATGCCAACCTGATCCGGGTGCAGCTCGCCGATAGCTTGCAAGCGGTCGGCGATCCGACCTCGTTCAACGAGGCCGTCGAGCTGTTGCGCAAGTCGTTGATCGACGACCAGAACCCGCGTGCCTACCGGCTGCTGGCCAACGCTTATTACAAGCAGGGCAAAGGGCCAGAAGCCGATTCAGCCGTAGCCCAGGCCTCGTTCCTCGAAGGTGACCTGAAACAGGCGCAGATCTTTGCCAAACGGGCTCAGGTCCGCCTACAACCCGGTACGCCCGACTGGATCAAGACCGACGACATCATCAACTACAAGCCGCCCCAAATCTGACCGGCTAGGAGCCACCATGAACGCGAAGACTTTCGTCACGACTGCTGCCGCCGCCGTTGCACTCGCCATTGCCGCAACCGCGTTGGTTGGTCCGTCTTACGTGACGAAACCGGTCACGACAGCGCAGGCGCAAGGCGTGGCCTCTACCGACAAGGCCGCCATCGAGAAGATCGTGCGCGAGTATCTGCTGGACAACCCGGAGTTGTTCTTGGAGGTGCAAACGGCACTCGAAGCGAAGATGGAAAAGCAGCAGGCCGAAAAGTTCAAGACCGCTCTGAGCGAAAATGCCAAGGACCTGTACCGCCGCCCTGAGGCTCCTGTTGCGGGGAACAAGGACGGCGATATCACCGTGACCGAGTTCTTCGACTACAATTGCGGATACTGCAAAAAGAGCTTCGTCGATCTCCAGGCACTCATCAAGGCGGACAACCGCGTGCGCGTCGTGCTGAAAGAACTGCCGATCCTGTCGGCAGACAGCGTCGATGCTGCCAAGATCGCTCTCGGCGCCAAGCTGCAGAACAAATACTGGGAAGTCCATTCCGCTTTGCTCGAAAGCAAAGCCCGGGCGACTGGCGCATCTGCCCTCGCGATCGCTGAAAAACTGGGCCTCGACATGGCAAAGCTCAAGGCCGACGCTGAAGGGCCTGTCGTCAAGGCTGAGCTTGACGCCGTTCGCCAACTTGCGTCCAAAATGGGCGTCAACGGGACACCGCATTTCATGGTTGGTGATCGCTCGATCTCAGGCGCACCAGCTGATCTTCAGGCCATGCTGGCTGAAGGGGTCGCGGATATGCGCAAGTCGGGCTGTAAATTCTGCTGACGGAATTGCGGGGGCCTTTGACGGTCATCAGCCGACGCTTTTGCGAGCGTCGGCTTTTTTGTGTCAGCGTTTAAGCTGTCAGGCTTTGCTGCGCGTTGTCCGCTTGCTCGCGTAGCTGCGACCGCCGCCGCCTCGGTGGAACCGGACGTGTGCGCCGTTGTCGATGTGGATGTGGCTCATCGAGCCACTGTACGTACCAACGCCGCCGCCGTGGTTGGCTTTCAGCCAAGCAACCACGCCCGCGTGATTGCGCGTTGGTTTGAAGTCGACCGCACGGCACGAGGCATGGAGGCTTTGGCGGCCGGAACCAGCGATGCGTGCGCCTGGCCGATGGGTCGACAGGATGACAATCGGCCCGAATTTTGCGCGGACCTTCTGCAGGGTTGATCTCAAGCTGCCGGGGAGACAGTCGGTTTCCATTGATGCCCCTCGTGAGGCCGAAGCCGGGGCTGCAGTTAGAGCGGTCGCGGCGAATGCCAAAACCAGGATCGCCAAGTTCGGCAGACGTCGAATTTGTCCGATATGCATCACTACGTTTTTCTCCGTGTTGCGCTGCAGCGCGTACAGAGACGAGGTCCGGTTGTCGTGACAACCCCAAAATAATGGTTATGGTTAACGCGATCGCGAACGGCCCGTCGGCATTGCGTTCACGGACAGGTCGAAACAAAAAAGCCGGCGCTCGCGAGAGCTGCCGGCTTTCGTGTTCTGGGGCCAGGCGCGGTGAGATGCCAGGATCGTACGCCAACGGGCGATCGAGGCTTTCGTCCCTTGCGAAGCGTCATCCACGCTTCGTTTCCCTCGGTCTCAGCGGGTCCGGCCCAGGTGCCCCGTCAGCATCTACTTGGAGGGGCTAGTGGTTTGATCAGTAAGAGCAGTCTCGACAGCCACGCTGGAGTTGTCACCACGCGAAACCCGAATGCCCACACACGTTGTCCATTGTTGCCCAACAACGCGACGCCCCCGAGATGATTGTGCATCGTCATAGGCCACTCCATTTGTCATGGCAGCCATTCCCAGACCTCGGTCGCGCGGGTTTTCCCCACGAAGCGCACCATGACGGTGCGCCGCGATGGCGTTGCCGGTTTGAGCCGATGTCGAGACTGGCGGGAGAAGACCGGAAGGATAAGCACCCGGATCGAACGGGACGGTTTCCCGTGGCAGCCCGGTCCAGGTCTGCCGCAGTCCGTCGGGTCGGCGGAGGGTCGCTCCGCGGGTGGTGAGACAGGACAAAGTCTGCCCTAGCGCTCTAGACGCACGCACTAAAACGCGTCAACCGACGGCCGTTAGGCTGCCAAGGATTACTCCTCAACACAACCTTAAGCGATTCGCATGACGGATCCGTGTATCGCCAAATCGGCGGCACCGGCGAATGCTTCGGCTGGCAAAACGAAGCGGGCTGGTCGCAGCCGACCAGCCCGTATTCTCTGTCATATCGAGGCGATTTTTGGCTGCGCTTGCTGGACTTACTAACGTCCTCACTTACTTATTTGGCGCGGACGCTGAGCGCCGTGCGACGATTTTTGGCACGGCCCTCTGGTGTGGCGTTATCGCCAACTGCGTGTTGTTCGCCGTAGCCCTCGGCCTCGACGCGGTCGGCGGTGATACCCGATTTTACGAGTTCTTCGGCCACGCGCTTTGCGCGGCTATCCGACAGTTTCAAGTTGGCCTGAGCGTCGCCTTGGTTGTCGGTGTAGCCGCCAATCTTGACCTTGGTTGCTGGATAGGCCTTGAGGATCGCCGACAAGGCTTCGATCTGGCTACGCGAAGCCGCAGTGACATCGCTCGAACCGGTCTCGAAGCTGAGGCGGTCAAAGTCGAACCAGATGTTTTTGTCGATGGACGACGCCGATGTGATGAATGCGATCAGTTTCTGCTCGACGCCGTTTTTGCCGACTTCGATCACGGTGTTGTTCGGCAAGGTATATTTGAGGCCCGAGCCGGATGGCGTGCCGACCATCGGGGTCGGGCCAGCCGGTTGTTTGGCAGCCGTTGTTACCGCCCCGGGCTTGGCGGCCTGAGTTGGGTCCGCAGTCGCCGTTGCTGCCGGTTTGGCCGTCATCGCAGCGCTGCTGCCGTCCACGCCGGACAACTTCCACAACAAACCTAGAGCCATCAGCCCGAGCCCGAGCAGGAGCATGATCGTCAGAGAGGGGAATATCCCTGAACTGGCTGGCTCGGGAGCGGCGGCGGACATGGCGACGGGAGCGGCCACGACCGGCGCAGCGATGACCGCAGTCGCCGCCTTCTCAGCAACAGCGACCGGTGCGGCTGCCGCCGCTGGGGCGCTGGCATGGCCTGAGGCGGTGTGGGCGACGGCTGCTCGTGCCGTTGAGGCAGCTGTTGCAACAATCGGTGCTGCAGCGGCTGCGGGCGCAATCAGTGGGGTCGGCGGCGCGGAGGCAGCAGGTGCCGGGTTGGCTGTCGCGGCGGATGTCGGGCCGGATGTCTGGGCGGCAGTGGCGACCGGCGCGGCAGTGGTCAGACCATACACCGTCCGCAGGGCGGATGGCATGGCTTGTGCGATCAAGTTGCGATCCTGATTGAGCAGGCTCGCGACGCTGGCAGCTGTTGGAGCTGGCCCCAATTTCGAGCGAATGGCGGCGAGCGCCATCGGTGCGGCCAATGTCATCAGGCTGGATGCGGCCTTTCCGCTGATCCCGCTTGCTGTCGCCAGCGCCGCAATCGCGCCGGCCTGATTGCCGCCAAAGACTTGGCCCAAAAATCGGTTTCCGAGAATTTGAAGCGGCGATGATGGCACGCCACCGTTCAACATTCCGGCGATGTTGGAGAACATGCCAGCGTCGGGCATGACGCCGCTAGCAAGGCTGGCAATTTGGGTCATCGCGCTGGCATCGTTGCTCTTTTGCAACGCCGCTCCGAAGATCGAGGTCACAGCCGCCCCAAGAGCGCCGGAGGCTTGCTTCTCGTTCAAACCCAATGTCGCGGTCGCCGCCGCGATCATCGCAGGAGTTGCAAACCCCTGTACAGCTTCAAGTATATTGCCTGCCATCGTAATTCCCCTGTGACGCAAACGCGTATCCGCCCCGTTAACCCTGGCATTCGCATGAGCGCCGCAAGGTCTCGTTCCGATTGCGTTTTAGCGACTGTGCGTTGATTGAGCAATTGGCGCTGGTGGCGAAACAGCGACGCCATCTCGGTCAGGTCAGTTAGGTGACGGCGGCAGGCGGACGTGGCTCAACGCCTGACCTGTTTCGAGGTCTATGATCATGATGCCGTCGCCGGCCGCCGCCTCGTATTGCACCGATAGCCGGTTGCCCGACAGCATGTGGCTTCGAACTCGCGACGATGGCGGCAGCAGCACTTTGACATCGGCAACAAGGCGCGTAGCGCGAGCCGCAATGGGCGACGACGCATCGGCGGACGGCAGTGTGGGGCTGGACACGGCGCCCCGCGCGACCACGCTTTGCAATTCGCGCGCGTCACCGGGCGAGTTGCGCATCATCAGATAGCCGACGCGAGCGATGACCGTGATGAACAGAACAATCAGGATGACGCCCATCGCCATCACAGCGAACCGCAGGTTGCGAATGCTCTTGGGGTCGTCGGGGCGCGGTTTGAACAGCTCGAATAAGGGCGCTTCGTCGTCGACGTGGTGTCGGTCCGTCTCGCGCGTGGAGACCGGCGCTTCGGATAAGCCTGTTTCCGTTGCTGGCGTGGCTTGTGTCGGCGAGGTTTGCATCGGCTCGGCCTGGGTCGGCCTCGCTGCGCTACCGGATTTCGTGTCGAAGCTCATTGATTTGGCCTTCGCGGCCGCCTTCCGTGCTGGGTCGCCCGCGATGTGATAGCTTACGCCGTTCGGCCTCACACATAGTGCACCCATGGCTCAAGCGACCAGACAAAAAACGAAATCCGGGAGCGGCCCGGCGATGGCTGACATGCAACCCGTCCCGACACTTCCCATCAGCACAGACGCAGCCGTCGTTCCGGTGGACGTTCCCGGCGAGCCGCGCAGCTTCACAGTAGAGCCAGCGCGCAATGGCGAGCGCATCGACCGCTATCTGGCCAGTGTCGTGCCCGAACTCAGCCGTTCACGGGTTCAGGGGTTGATCGTGGCCGGTCAGACGACGATCAATGGCACGGACGTCCGTGATGCCGGCCAAAAGCTCAAAGCCGGTGACCTGATCACCGTGCTTGTCCCGCCACCCGAAGCGGCCGCGCCTGCGGGCGAAGCAATTCCATTGACGGTCGTCTATGAAGACGACGCCGTGATCGTGATCAACAAGCCGGCTGGTCTGGTGGTCCATCCCTCGGCGGGGCATGGCGGCGGCACGTTGGTCAATGCGCTGATTGCCCATTGTGGCGACAGCCTGTCGGGCATCGGCGGCGTCAAACGGCCGGGCATCGTCCACCGTCTCGACAAAGACACGACCGGGCTGATCGTCGTTGCCAAATCGGATGCGGCGCACGCCGGTCTGGCGCGTCAGTTTGCTGCCCATGGCCGCGACGGGAAGCTCGAGCGGGAATACGTCGCCATCGTGTGGGGCGCGCTGCCCGCCGTGATGGGCACCATCGACGCGCCATTGGCCCGAAACACCACCAACCGGACGCGGATGCAGGTCGTGCCGAAAGGCAGCCGGTCGCGCATCGGCAAGGGCGGCGCTTGGATCGAAGATGTCGATGACGAGTTCGGCGAGGGTCCTGCGGCCGATGGCGACGACGATGGCGATACTGGCGATTTATCGGCTGGCGATACATCGGGTGGTGATGCATCGCGCCTTGGCCGGGCGCGGGCGCCGCGCGAGGCGATCACCCATTGGCGGATCGAAGAGTTATTTTCGCGTGAGGCTTTACGTGATGCCCCGCGTGACCATGGCCGCGGCGCGGTGCGGCCCGTCGTGCCACTGGCGAGCCTCGTGCGCGTCTCCCTCGAAACCGGCCGTACGCACCAGATCCGTGTGCACATGGCCCATATTGGGCACCCGGTGCTCGGCGACCCGGTTTACGGGGCCGGGTTCAAATCGAGCGAGAGGCGGCTCGATGGTGCGCAAGTGGCCGCTCTGACGAACCTCGGTCGGCAGGCGCTGCACGCTGCGGTGTTAGGTTTCGAGCACCCGATCTCTCGAGAGCCGATGCGTTTCGAGAGCCCGATGCCGCCGGATATGGCGGAGCTTGCGGATTGCCTGCGTGGTGCGCGACCAAAGACCGAGCCGATGAAACCGCGTAAAGGCACCAAATCAAAGACTGTAACTCGAACGTCCGTCACGTCGGCCGGTGGTGGTAAATCTCAGACGACCAGCCGGCGCAAGGCTACAGTGCGGGAGGTCTAGCAGGCCTTCCGCTTTAAATGGAATCGCGGAAGGACTCTAACTTATTGGTTTGTCGTGCTTCTTTTCGGAAAAACCGGTTCCCACTTTTCCAGAAGCACTCTAAAGCCGACGGAACGCAGCCATTCGTTGCTCAGCCGACGACGGCTCTGGTCATGCGGTCGCCAACCGGCGATGTGATGCGAGACTGCGGGTTCGCGGGGTGGGTGTGCCCGACCTCGCCTCGCTTTGGATGCGCGGGTGTCGCCGCGACACATAGCTGGTTGTTTGGTTGACTGCCGTTGGCGAGGCCCAATCGGCGGCCAGCTTCCGGGCTTGGCGTAACGTGTCGGCGAGGAAGGCGGCGGTGTCGTCGATTTCCGAGCTTGATGGCCGTCGGCTTCGCAGCGCAATGACGGTGGCGGTACGCGATGCTGCGGTCCGCGGTAGTTGAACTATCCGGCGTGCATCTGCGACCTGCGGGAGAATTTTGATCGCAAATCCAGCGGCCAGCGCTGTTAGCGCGAGGAACGCGACCAAATACAGCGCCATCAATTCGGCGAACGAGGCAACATAGCTCAGTTCCTTGGCGGACCCGAGCAAGATCGGGAACATCCAAGATACGAACGATAATGCTCCAGTTGCGCAGAGCGCGATCTTGGTTGAGACGGGCAGCCCGTCGAACAGCTTGCGGCCGACTTGCGCTTTCAAGATCGGCATGATGCGATTGTGAATGCTTATCCCGTTGATCGTCAGCAGGATTACGATGGCGAATTTTGCCCAGAACTTCTGGTTGGTATAAAAGAGCGGTTTCAAGATCATCGCTTCGGCCATCAGTGCCAAGCCCGTCAACCATAGGATGACGAGGCCGACGGCTACGATGTTGCCGAGAAACGCGACAACGTCGGGCGTTCGGGCATCAATTCGACCGAAGATCGCATAGCGCGTGACAAATATGTCGGTCACGAAGGCCCCGCCCGCGCCAAGCGCGAGACCAATCAGGTGGGCAACAACCAGCAGCGTGTGGAGCTTTAATTCCAACATGAATTATCAATTGGTTGACGCACGATAACCGTTTCCCGTCGACATAAGCGGAAAAGGCTCAACACAATGTTGCGCAGCAAACGGGAACGTTTCGATTGATCAAGTATTGTTACCTTTGAGCAAACATCTGCATGGTCATGTGACAGCCGACGAAATTCGCTGGTTGGTAAGGTGTCTTGTGACACGACTTCGCCGCAGACGACCGGTAGAGCCTCACGATCTGCATGAATCTGAAACAATTGTAACGTGCATTCTCCGCCCTTGACTGTAAGTTCTAAAATACCGAACTACCGCACGAGCCGGGCGGTTCACATTCCACTGCCGGTCGAAGGGAGCAGGGTTTATGGCCATTAAGACGTCTGTACCCGCCATCGCCGATGGATCGATGGGGCTGGCGCGGTATCTTCAGGAGATCCGGAAGTTCCCGATCCTGGAGCCGTCCGAGGAATTCATGCTGGCCAAGCGCTGGCAGGATAAGGGCGATACCGATTCGGCCGAGCGACTGGTTACGTCGCATCTCCGGCTCGTCGCCAGAATAGCCATGGGCTATCGCGGATATGGGCTGCCCGTTTCGGAGATTATTTCTGAAGGCAACGTCGGCTTGATGCAGGCCGTGAAGCGCTTCGAGCCAGATAAAGGGTTCCGGCTCTCTACCTACGCCATGTGGTGGATTCGAGCGTCGATCCAAGAGTACATCCTCCGTTCTTGGAGCCTCGTGAAAATGGGCACCACGGCGGCCCAAAAGAAATTGTTCTTCAACTTGCGGCGCACCAAGGCGCAAATGCAGGCGCTGGAAGAGGGTGACCTCAAGCCCGAGCACGTTAAAGCCATCGCGACCAAGCTGGGTGTCCCCGAAGACGACGTCATCTCGATGAACCGACGTCTCTCAGGCGACGCATCGCTCAATGCGCCGATCCGGGCCGATGTCGAGGGTGGCGAATGGCAAGATTGGCTGGTCGACGACACGCCGGGGCAGGAAGAATTGCTGCTCGACAATGAAGAGCGGCTCCAGCGCAAAGACATGCTGAGCAGCGCCCTTGGCGTGCTGAACGACCGGGAGCGGCGCATCTTCGAGGCGCGGCGCTTGGCCGAGGAGCCAGCGACGCTCGAGGAACTGTCGGCGGTGTTCGACGTCAGCCGCGAACGTATTCGCCAGATCGAGGTCCGCGCATTCGAAAAGGTGCAATCGGCGGTAAAGGCTGCTGCGGCCGAGATGCAAAAGCCAAAGGCGCGGGCTGCCATTACGTCGCAGTGACGCGTGTGCGCTTCTGGCGCGGGCTTGCAAGGCGGAAATATGGCAGTGCGACGGGACCGTGGCGTGCCGGAACCTGCCGATTAGGGTCCAAGTCACGAGAGCGGCACGAAAAAGCGCAAAATGATTGCAAGGAGATAGCTATGAAAACCTCAATTCTCGCCTTGACCGTCGCCATGTTCGCAGGCTTTGCGACGTACGGCATCACGGACAGCGCCTCTGCAGCTGAAAAGAAGTCTGCAAAGGCCCCGAAGCTGTGTGCCGAGATCAAGGCCACTGACGACGATGCAGATGGCGAACTTGATATGGCCGAAGCCAAAGCCTCGGCGACCAAAGTGTTCAAGAAGCTCGATAAGAACGCTGACGGTAAGCTCGACGCGAAAGAGTACAAGGGTCGCCTGACCAAGAAGGAATTCGAGGCGGCCAATCCCGACAAGGACAAGACGATCGAATTGCCGGAGTGGCTGGCGCTTGCCGAAGCCCGTTTCAAGGCAGCAAACCCAGATGGTGACGTAACGCTCGAGTGCGACGAGCTTAAGTCCAAGAACGGCAAAGCCTTCCTGAAAATCGCCCGCTAAAGTTTAAGCTACTTCCGTGTGATCGGCCGCTTTGGCTGGCCGGTCACATCTTCGTTTTGCGGGCGTGCAGCCTTACGGCTGGCCACAATCCCCGTGATGATCGACCGGCTGGGTATTTGCTTCGGTGGTCCCATAGGGGTTGGAAAACAAATGAATATTCTCACGACGATCGCGTCGGCCGTTGTGCTCGGTGTGGCTCTCATCGTCGTGGCATTCTATGCCCTTGGCGCAGATCGGTTTTGGCGGTTCGCGGGCGACCCGGATCTCGGGCCTGTCGTTTTCGAAACGCTGCAGCGACGAACCTCGCCGAACGATGCGCTGGCCTGCCCACCCGGTTTCTGTAAGGCGCTGATCGACGTTGCCACGCCTGTATACGGGTTACCTGCCCGCGATTTGCGCGCGGCGTTTGTCAAGGTTATCGCCAGTGAGCCGCGCGTATCGAATGTCGACAGCAACGATGCAACTCTGACCGACCGGTACGTCTTTCGCAGCCTGACGATGGGCTATCCCGATACCGTCGTTGTTCGGTTTATCGATCAGCCCGACGGTCGTTCGACACTGGCGATATATTCGCGCTCGCAGCTCGGACGCAGCGATCTTGGGGCAAACAAGGCACACATCACACGGCTGCTTGCCAAACTCGCGACGTTCGCGCCCCCGGTTTGACACCGCATCCACCGGCTCCAGCTGCGTTTGATCCAACGCAAAGGACAACCTGTCCAAATTGCCATGATCTAGCAACGCCGTGACAGGTCAAGCCCGGCTCGACCCGAACGGTAGGCAACAGGTCAGCGGAGGCGCCCATGTATCGCCATATTTTGATTGCGACGGACGGATCGGACGTGGCGCGTAAAGCGGTCCAACACGGGCTGCAACTTGCCAAATCGTGCGGTGCCAAGGTGACCGGCGTTATGGCCACGGAAATGTGGTCAGCGCTTGATGTCGCGGGCCCCGGCGGACCAACGCGTATTGAGGCCTACGAGGCCGCCGCGTCCAACGCAGCCAAGCTGGTATTGGACGGATTTAGCGAGGCTGCAAAAGCCCATGAGGTTGCTGCCGAAACGCTCCACGTTCCAGACAGCGAGCCAGCGGACGCCATCATATGGTCGGCCGAGCGACTCGGCTGCGATCTGATCGTCGTCGGCTCCCATGGCAGACGCGGCATCGAGCGCCTATTGCTCGGCAGCCAAACGCAGGGCGTCATCACACGCGCGAAATGCCCGGTCCTGGTTTACCGCTGAACGTATTGGCCGCGCGGCAAAGTCAATAGACGCCCGTGCGCAATTCTCCGATTGCGGATGGACGTGTCCCGCCGGGACGTGAAGCCGAGGCGGTCGGCTTTGCGGCAGCTGCCGCCGGTTTCTCGACAACCGGTGTCTTCTCGACGGCCGGTGATTTGGGCATGTTCGCGCTCACCGCAGGCTTGGCTGATTTCGATGCCGTGGCCGCCTGGGGCTGTGCCCTACCAATGCTCGATGTCGTCAAACGTTCGCTGTCCTTGAAACTCGGGCCTTGGGGCGCGTGTGGCGCGCCCGAAACAGGCGCTGGCGTTAGCGGGATTACCGAGCAGGGTTGCTCGCAATTGGATCGTTCGACGGGCAGTAACGGCGTGGCCGGGACCGGCTTTTCGACCACGACATCAGGCGGGGCTAAGTCTTTTTCGTAGACGTTGGCGTCTTCGAAGCGCAATTCCTGAATGCGGCGGCGCATCTCGTTCGTTGCCGCGCGGGCTTGGAACTTGTCGCCCACGATCTTTGGCGAGATCAAGACAATCAGTTCCGTGCGGGCAGTTGCGTCCGTCGTGCGGCCGAAGGCGCCACCAATAACGGGTAACTCGGACAGGATGGGGAGGCCAGCGCGGCCGACATTGCCTTGGGTCGAGAACAGTCCGCCCAGAACGATCGTCTCACCATTCTCTACCGTGACCGAACTTGACAGTTTGCGTTGAGAAATCGTCGGCGTCAGTGTCGGGTCGGCTTGGCGCTTCACGCTCGACACTTCCTGGACGATGTCGAGTTGGACAGAGCCCGACGAATTGATGCGTGGGGTCACCTCAAAGATCACGCCCGTGTCGCGTAGCTCGATCGTATTAACGATAACCTGATTGCCCTGGAGCGGGTCTGAACTTGACTGCGTTGCAATCGGTACCTGATCGCCAACCACGAGGCGGGCGGACTGGTTGTTCAGAACCATCACGTTCGGGGCGGAGACGACGTTGACTTGGGTGACGTCGTTCAATGCGTCGATCACCGCCTTTGCCGGGGCATCGAGCGTCAAACCAAAACCGGGCGCAGACGGGCCGACGCCGTTGAAGTTGCCGTTGGTCAGCGCGACCTGGATCGGCAATCCCTTGATCGAGCCTTGGAGATAATACTGGACTCCGTAACGCAGGTCCTCGTTCAATCCGACCTCGACAATCGTTGCTTCGACCAGGACCTGCTTGGGCGGCACGTCGAGCGTCCGAAGAACATTCTTGACCTTTTCAAATTCGTCTTCCGTCGCATAGATCAGCAACGTGTTGGTCGGCTCGTTGGCGATGATCCGCATCGATGTCGGTAGTCCACCTTCGCTGCCGCCGCCGCCGCCGAGTCCACCGCTGGCGAGCTGTGTGCGGGCGCCAGACGCTGCCACAACACCGCCGGGCATGGCGCCTGGGCTTGCGGCAGACGGTGCGAGCAAGCCCGCTCCGTTGCCATTGCCATTGCCATTCAACCCTTGCCCTGCCGGCGTGACATTGGCGCCGCCGCTGGCTGGACGGTTGGCGCTTGCAGCTCCGTTTCCGCGCGCTTGAGCCGATCCGCCCGGGCGCGATGTCAGGGCTGCAACTTCGCCTTCGCTTGCGGTTGCGACGCCAAACACTTTGCCAAGTATGGGTGCAACCTGAGAGGCTTGCGCGTACCGCATCTGATAGTTGAACAGCTGCAGCCGCTGGCCGCCTGCGGCTTCCAATCGCTTGACCCAGCCGCGCGCGGTCTGAAGCGCTTCGGGTGTCTTGGCAACCGCGAGCAGCGAATTTCCAGCTTCGATCGGCACGAACTTGACCAGTTGCTCACCGATGTTCTCGTTGCGCAGCACCTCGGTCAGGCTCTTGACCATCGCTTCGATCGGCATCGAGGTGATCTTGAAAACTGCGACCGATCGGTTCGACAACCAATCGACGTCGAATGTGCGGATCGTTTCCATCCAGGCGTCGTGGTCGGCGCTGGATCCTGCGAGAACCACGACGTTTCGAGCTTGGTCGACACGAACCATGCCGTCTTTCGACATGATTGGTTTCAAGATTTCAGACATCTCGGCCGCAGCGATGTGGCGCAACTGGACGGCACGCGTCATAAAACCAGCAACCGATCCGCGCGATGCCGGGACGATCGCGTTGGGACCGTCAGGAAGCGCTTGCCCTTTCGGGACGACATGGTGGGTGCCGTTGCGGATCACGAGGATCGCCCCGGCCTGTTGCAATCCGGTTTCCAGTAGCCGTAGCGCGTCTCTAGGCGGAACGGGCTTACCAGACTTGATCGTGATCTTACCTTCGACCCGTGGGTCAATGGCGTAAGTCGTCTGCAGCACATCGTCGAGAATGACCTTTGCGGCCTCCTTCGCATCGACGCCGTCAAAGCTGACGGTGACGTTGCCGCTGCTGGCGTAGGTTACGCCGGGATGCGGGGCTGCGAGAGATCCGGCGCCTGGATAGACGGTCTGCTCGCTGTTGCCGTTGTGGACGCCCACGCGTCCGCCAATGCCGCCGGTTTCGTCGACGGAGGCTGCCAGTTCATGCTGGCCGCCAATGTTGCGCATCTGCCAATCGGTCAAGGGTTCGCGGAAGCGCCCGGTATCGGGGCCCGCGCAGCCAGCGACGGTGAGCGTCAAAGCTGCGATCGCGAGGCGGAACATATTGGCCGGGGCTCCAGGCGCAGGAAGTCTCGAATGGTGGATGCAACACAATCAAAATCAGCCGCGATAGGCGGTGCGCCATCTTCGCTCGTAGCGTCAGGGGTAGGCTGCGTCGGTAAACAGGATGTAAAGGCGTGTCCGATTATGGATGATCAGATCGCGATGACGCCGTCTTCGCCAGCTTCATGGGCTGGCTCGATATGAATCAAAACTTCGGCCTTCGGGATCGCGCTCTCGACGGCATGTTCGATGCGATCGCAAATCGCATGCGCAGCTTCGACGGTCATCGATCCCGGCACCACGAGGTGGAATTCGATGAAGGTCATTCGTCCAGCCTTCCGCGTACGGATGCGGTGGGCCTGAATGGCGCCGACGCCGTGACTGCGAATGGCGGTTGCCACCTGATGCTGCACTTCGGGGCTGGCGGCTTCGTCCAGAAGCCCGCTGGCCGACGAACGCATAAGCCCGTAGCCGGCCCACAAAATGTAGACTGCGACAGCAACGGCCATCAACGGATCGAGCCACCAGGCTCCGGTTAGCCATGCCAATGCCAGTCCGGCCAACACGCCGACTGACGTCCATACGTCCGTCAGCACATGCAAGCCATCGGCGGTCAGCGCTGCCGACCCCCAGGCGCGCCCTCTCGATACGAGATACCAACCCCAGCCAGCGTTGATGACCGCAGCAAGTGCGTTTACGGCAGCGCCCGCGCCCAAGCCATGCAGCTCGGGCACTGCAAAGAAGGCCTTGCTCGCTTGGTAGAGGATCAGAACAGCCGCGAGCACGATCAAGCCACCCTCGAAGCCCGCAGCGAGATACTCCGCCTTCTCATGGCCGTAGGGGTGGTCGTCGTCGGGCGGATGCCGGGCGTATTCGACCGCTAATAAGACGGCCAGAGCCGAGGCGACGTTGACGCCGCCTTCGAGGGCATCAGAATAGAGCGCCACGCTGCCGGTCAGCATGCTAGCGGCGGCCTTGATTGCCGTGACCACAAGCGCAACAACCACGCTGGCGCGTGCAACGCGCGAAATCGGGTAGGGGCTGTGAGCGAGTATTACCATTCGCCCGTTCTGTCACACGGCCGCCCTCCGGGCCAGGGCTGCCGACCGCGAGGCGGTATTGCACTATCCACATGCAAGTCGAGCGAGACCCTGTGCAGGGCCGCGCGAATCGAACTTGGTCTGATGATCTAGTCCAATACGGGGGCCCATCATCCATGGCCAATTTTACAACGCACATCGCTGTCGGTACGGTCGTGTCGGGTGCACTTGCAACCGTCACGCTCGGTGCCAACGTCGTCGATCCGCCAAGCCTTGTCGCCGTGACGCTGGCCGGTGTGGTGGGATCGATCCTGCCGGATATTGATCTCAAGGACAGTCGGCCGAGCCGCGCGTTGTTTGCCGGGCTTGCGATCTTCTTTTCGTTTGCCGTTCTGTTCACTGCGGCGCCGCACTATTCGATTGTCGAACTATGGATCTTATGGCTCGGCACGCTCATTGGCGTTCGTTACGGGGTCCATGGCGTATTCCATCGCATTGCGATCCATCGCGGCGTCTGGCATTCGCTATTGGCAACCGTATTTTGCGGTGTTTTGACCGCGCTCGTGTTTAAGCATTGTCTGGGAACGCACGACGGGATCGCGTGGCTGGGAGCCGGATTCCTCGCGGTCGGCTATCTCACACACTTGGTGCTCGACGAATTGTATTCTGTCGATGTGATGGACACCCGACTGAAAGTTTCGTTCGGTACGGCCTTCAAATTGGCCGATCTTAACAATTGGCGGCACTCGGTTGCCATGGCTGCATTGACGGTTGCTGCAATCGCCATCGCGCCACCAATCCATGATTTTGCGAAAGGCCTGTCGTCCGCGCAGATGTGGGCTGATCTAAAAGGCCGACTGCTGCCGAAAGACGCGTGGTTCGGTGTCATAGACGTCGACGGTCGTGCGATTGCGACCCGAACCAATCCGCCGATCGAGGCGCCAACAGATCCTTTGTCTGGGTCAGCTCAGTCAACGCCGCCATTGGCAGCACCACTGACCACCGGTTCGACAGTGCCGCGTACCAACCCGTTCCGGACGATTGCTACGGAAGCACCGGCTCCTGAAGTAAAGTAGGCCAAGGATAAGGCGTCGTCTCGAAAGAGGCTGGCCGAGTGTGAGGTCGGCTTGGAAATCAATCACGGGGGCGGGCGTCGGCATCCTGTGCCGCCGTCGGTGAAGCTCAATCGTGCAATTTTGCAGGAACGCGTTTTTTTGGTCTCGGCGCGGCGACTTGCGGCTCGGGTGGCGTCTCGAAATGTATGCCAGCGGTATACATCGCGACAAAATCGTCGACTAGGGCGGCTGCTTCTTCTGACGTTACGTGCGACAGCTTTTGTGCTGTTGCGAGTGTCGAAATGCCGTGGAGGTCTGCCCACAGGACGGCCGTGATTCGTCTCGCCCGAAGCTTGTCGAAATCGACCAACGGGGCAACCACGGTCTCGACCGCATTGATAACGGCGTCAATGCGTTGTTTAAATTCCAGTGGCAGGTCGACACGGGATGCTGGCACATGCTCCATCAGCAGGTTCCAGATCCGGGGCTTTTCCAGGCTGAACTGTAGGTAGAGGTGTGCGAGCGCCGCGATGCGCTTTGACGGGTCGGGATTTGGAGGCAGGGCTGCAATCTGAGCCGCGAGCCGGTCCAACATGCGGGTCTCGATCGTGAAAATCAGATCGTCGAGGTCGCGGAAGACGTTATAGATTGTGCCTGGCGAATAGCCGACTTTTCGTGCGATTTCGCGCGCAGACAAACCAACCAACCCATGGTCGATCACCAGGTCGCTGGCAGAAGTGATGATCAGCTCTCGGAGCTGGTCAGGTGTATGGCTAGACCTTCGACCCATCATGCGTCGGCCGTGGCCGCCTCTGTTGTGCTTCGCAAGAACATATGAAGCACGTCTGAGAGACCGAAAACCCAACCGGCGCGGAACATCAACTATTCCTGGGCGGAGTAAATCCGCGTCGGCTGCGGATTTTTGCCGTCATTCACAATTGGTCTGGCTACAGCTCACGTTGTCGTAGATCACGCACACTGAGTTGCGCGGAGAGTGATTCGAGTTATATTCCCATGGGAACGCGGTTGTTGTGAGCCCGATACTGGGTACAACCACGCCTAAGAGCGTATTATAGGTATAGTATCCCGTCACGGTGATCATGCTGTTGCCTTTGGCAATCATGTCGGGCACGGGTAGCACAAAAGGCGAGCACTTCGGCACGGTCTGTGCCCCCATCAACTGCTTACTCCACTCAACGTAGGCCGACCCCTTGGGAACTTTTGTCGCCAAGTCGCTGGCCCGCCGAACGCTTCTGATAAGAAACTTTAAATTGTCGATGTCATCGAACGGTCTCCAGGCTGTTCGGATGCCATCTTCAATGCCGTTGAACCCGGCGTCATCGATCTTCTCTTCACGCGCCACGAGGTCACTCAGCATCGACGTGACTTGATTGACTCGGCGCGCGTACATCGTCATGCGCGAATATTCCGCCACTCCGAGAAACAGAGCGAAAAGAATGGGGAGAATAAGGGCGAACTCGATTGCAGCGACGCCTGACACGTCCTGGACATAGTTATTCCAGAGTTTGATCCGATTGCGAAGTACCGTCATGACGCCGTTTACCTTTAAGTGTCCAAATTCGCTTACTGATATTCTTCGGTTACGAAGGCGACCGTGGACGAGTACATGTGGGCGCCGGACCCATTTCCGCTCATGTTCCCGAGCTTCAAGAATGGAAGTTGTCCAGCAACTTCCCATCGGTAACACGCTGTCATCAAAACTCGGCGGGTCTGGGCGCCAGACAGCGATGCCAACGAATCTGTGCCGGTTCCTGAACTCGCGGTTTGGTTGCCCCCAGACAAACAGTTCTGGGGTCCGATGTCGGCCCACGTGTTCGCGCTTTGCATCAAAATCGTAAGTTTTGAGCAATCCAACAAAGTGCTGGTGGGCGTCCCGTAAGAGCCCGTCCCGTTGATCGAGTTGCAGACGAGATTGCGGAACTCGGCGATGGTCACGCCGCCTTTCTGCGCCTCGCCGGTGCGAATGCGGCGCGCCGCATCTTCAACACCACGGTCCAGCAGATGCTGATTGAAATAGAACCAGCCGAGGTTCATCGTGCCAAAGATGAACATGAAGAAGGGAATTGCGATGAAGCCGAACTCCACAGCCGTCGCGCCGGATTCGTCGCGCCAGAACCGGGCTATGCCTTGCATTCCGCGACGCTTCTTGGTCTTCATGGCAAAAATAGCCCCTCATGCTAGTTCGATATTATCGCGACGATACTGGCATGAGGGGGCTTAATCTATACACGGAAGCTAAATGATTTCTATTAGGGTTTAAGCCCGGTAAACAGTCAGCCTACTGGGCCGCCTCTTTCTCGCCAGCGCCTTCCGAGAACTTGGTCTTGTCTTTGTTTTGCTTGGAGACTTGGTCGAAGAACTTGGACTCGTCACCAATTGCGAGCATTGGCGCGCAGTTTGGCGTGCAACTGTAGCTATTAATCTGGGCGCCGCGATGCAGCTGCACAACGTTATGACGCTCGCGTTCGACCTGAACGCGCTGGTCTTGAATGATATTGCGATCGGCATCGAGGGCGATCACGTTGGTGACACCAAACGTTTTCCCCGTGACGACGAGCAAGTTGCCGCCCTGCACCGTGACGTCGACGATGCTGGGGTTGCCAATAATGACCTCGGCGACTGGCTTTGGCAGTCTCAGCAACTGTGACTGGTCGTATTTGACTACCAAGTCTTGTGCTGAAGCTGTGCCTTGAACAAGGCCAAATGCGATCATGATCGCGAGCGAAAGTCCGGGCCGCATGACGGTTCTCCTGGCTGAATCTTCAGTACCTTGGCGTTATGCAAGTTAAGAAATCGAGAATGACTGATCTGATTCAGATGGAATTGCACCTTCACGCACCGTGGTAAACCATATGACAATCGATCAAGTCACTGAAAAAGAACAATTTTTTTCTTGGTCATGACGATCGAAGGGTGGCCATGGCCGATGTCCACGTAGCGGATTTACCCCGGGTTAAGATATGGCGGGTACCTTCATCGTCAGTTCAACGGGCTGGCTGATGGCCCCCGGTGAACCTTTGGGAAGTATCAGTAGCTCAGTTTGGGAGAATACCTGTGAACGCACTCAACCGCTTTATGAATGACGAGTCGGGCGCCACCGCAATCGAGTACGGCCTGCTCGCCGCTCTCATCGCCGTCGCCATCATCGCCGGCGCGACCCTGATCGGTGATGAACTCGACCGGATTTTCAAAGCCATCGCCGATACGCTCAAGACCGCAGCACCGTGATGTAGTCCGCCGCGATACGGCGGTAAGTGCGCGAGAGTGCGGGGAAACCTGCGCTCTCGTTTGCATATCTAACTGGCGATCGCATGTCCAACGGGGGTGAGAAATGCTTGAAACATTACTGCTATTGATATTTCCAATCGCGATGGCTGTTGCCGCAGCTTACGATGTTGTGACGATGAAGATCCCGAATAAAATTTCTGTCGCCTTGTTCGTCGCATTTCTCGTGTCGGCTCCACTGGCGGGTCTGCCGTTGCAGGCGATCGGCAATCATCTCTTGACGGGTTTTGTCGTGTTGGTCATCGGGTTTGCGATGTTCACGCGT
>Ga0163144_10009614_pt1 | contig 20744 bp, 20 predicted proteins | sample OliLak19BULKMAT1_FD_123175 | JGI IMG/M metagenome (GOLD analysis project Ga0163144, IMG submission 123175) | Freshwater microbial mat bacterial communities from Lake Vanda, McMurdo Dry Valleys, Antarctica - Oligotrophic Lake LV.19.BULKMAT1 | ecosystem: Environmental > Aquatic > Freshwater >... | reverse complement strand
GCGAAGAAAGCCGCGCCAGCAAAGAAGAAGGCTGCCAAGAAGGCCGCGCCGGCTAAGAAAAAAGTCGTCAAGAAGGCTGCACCCACCCAGAAGAAGTCGACTCAGAAGAAGGTCGGCCGCCGATAGGCGTGCCGTTCACCCTGATGACGCACTGGCCCGAACCCCCGCTGTCGATCGCGCACGGTCCGGGCCTGCCGTTCCTGGTGGAGCATTGGTACCTCGGCTCGCGTGCGCGCCATTACATGATGGTGCGCCGCTTCCGCGAAGTACTCGAGCATGCGGATCTGCAGCGCGGCCAGCGCGTGCTCGATCTGGGCTGTGGCTGGGCGTATGGCACCCATTGGGCGCGCGAGCGAGGTTGTGAGATCGCGGGCATCGATTTAGGGATGGATCAGCTCGGCTGGGCGCGTCGTTCGCTGCCCGATGCCGCGAAGCTGGGACTCACGCTCGCGAACGCGAAGCGACTGCCGTTCCCCGACGCCAGTTTCGATCGGGCTGTTTCGGTCGAGATGATGGAGCATGTGTACCGTCCCGATCGGCCTGCCGTGTTCTCCGAAATCGCGCGCGTGATCAAGCGCGGCGGTCGTGTGGCCATCTCCACGCCGAATCCGGACTCGCCGATCGAGACCGTGAAGCGCTTTGCCGTCCAGTGGCCGTGGCTGCGGCATGCCCTGCCGAGTTCGTGTTTCCCCGAGGCCACGGATGATCTGGCCGAGTACCACCCTTATCACTATCACCATCCGCTCACGCCCGCCGAGTTGCGTGCTGGGCTTGAACGCGAGGGCTTCGAGGTGCAGGGGACGCGCAGCTTCCTGTGGGTCATGAAGACGCTGCCCGACCCGTTGCTCTCACTCGGTCTCGCCGCCGAGCGCTTGGCCGAGGCGCTCCCGCTGGTGAATCGCGCGGGCGCGACCACGCTCGTCTGGGCTGTGAAGCGGTGATCGCATGACCCGCACGCTCGTCCTCCTGAACGGCAGCCCGCTCGCGGGCAGCAGCGTGCACCGCCTGCTCGAAGCGGTGCGCGAAGGCTTCGAGAGCGCGGGTGGCGAAGCGCGCATGTTCACGCCGCACGCCATGCGAATCGGACACTGCATCGCCTGTGGCGCCAACGCGACGCCGGGCTACTGCGTGCTGCGCGATGACATGGATGCGGTCTACGACGCGCTCGAGGGCGCGCACGCGGTGGTCGTGGGCTCGCCCGTCTACTTCGATGCCGTGAGTGGACCGCTCAAGATGTTGATCGACCGCTCCAACTGCGTCACGCCGCTGGTCACGCTCGCCGATGGAAGCGAGGACACGATTCCCAAGTGGCGCCGCACGCGCCGCGCGGTGTTCGTCACGGCGTGCAGCAGCGCGCACCACTACGAGATGGCCGAACGCATGGTGCGCGGCTTCCTCAAGTGGATCGGCGCCCGCTGGGAGGAGACCCTCGCGTGGCAGCATGCGGACAACCGGCTGGGCTCGGTGCCGGAAGAGTTGATCGAGCGCGCCCGCGCGCTCGGAGTGCGGCTGGCCACGAGCGATCCACTGGTCGACGAGTCGGCTTGAAGCTCGCTCCCGGAGCTGCCGATGACCCCAGTAGCCCCCGAAGGAGGATGTCCCATATGCGTCCATTGATGTTCGTACTCGTTTCCCTGCTCGTGCTCGCCACGCCCGCGTGGGCGCAGATGCCGGGCTCGACACCGGCTGCCTCCGGCATGCCGCACTTCGTGCAACTGATCTCGAGCGAGGGACTGCCCAAGGAGCCCGCGGCACGCAGCGCGTTCCTCGACGCGTTCCGTTCGACCTTCGCCGAGGACGAGTTCGCCCTGTCGGCGCCGGCGGCACGCGGGACCGGAGGGGTCGAGGGCGAAAGGATCGCGAATCGCTTCCGCCTGCTCGAGGGTTCTGCGAGCTCAGACACCTGGTCGATGCAGCTGGTGCTCGGCACGCCGCCGGTGGTGTTGCCCGCCAAGCCCAAGCCCAAGAAGAACGAGGCCGTGGTCCGGCGTCATGCCAACACGCTTGGGCGCGCGACTCGCGGCCTGACGGTCGTGTTCATGCTGCTCTCGCCCGAAGCGGTGAAGGCGGATGCGCGCCCGATCCCGGTGCGGTTGGGATTGGTGTTCCCCGATCGCACCGCGATCGATGGAGTGGGGGACCGGGTGAGCTCGGGTGGGTACGAGTTCCCGTGGTCCGACGCCGGCCGTGCGGCAGGGCTGCTCGCGCTCGAGTTGCTGCACCAGCGCGCTGGCGAGATCAAGGAACAGCAGCAGGCGTTCCTGGGCGTTGGGGTCGTGCGGACGGACGCTGGCCGATGAACGCAGGCCGCCTGTTCGCCATGCTGGGAGCCATCGGACTCGCCGCGTGCCTTGCCGGTTGTGCACCCCACGAGGACAAGCCCGCGTCGAGCCTGACCGAGGCGGAACGCGATACCGCGCTCGCACGTTCCGACCTGCCGGGCGCGATCGTGGTCCAGCGAGCGCTTGATGTGAATGGCGTCGCCGCCGACCGGGCGGCTGGGGTGGACTCGGTCGGTCGTTGAAGTTCGGGCCGACTCGGTCCGGTCGATTACGCCCGAGGTGTCCTTTCGGGTAGATTCATGGGACGAACGACTCCCCTCACCCCGGCTCCCCGGCGCATCCCGGCCACGGGAGCGGCATCCCCAGTCCGCTCGATTGGAGCTGTACCGCATGCTGATGCTGAAGGAAGAACACCATCAGGTCCGCGACATGGTGCGCCGCTTCGCCGAGGAAGTGGTGGCCCCGCGTGCACGCGAACTCGACGAGACCGAGACCTTTCCTCACGAGGCGGTGAAGCAGATGGCCGAGTTGGGCCTGCTCGGTCTGCCCTACCCCGAGAAGTACGGCGGTGCGGGTATGGACACGCTGTCGTACGCCATCGCGGTCGAGGAGGTCGCGCGCGTGTGCGCATCCACTGCGATCACACTCGCTGCGCACGTCTCGCTCGGCTGCGGGCCGGTGTACGCAAATGGCACCGAGGAACAGAAGCTCAAGTATCTGGTGCCGATGGCCAAGGGTGAAGCGCTGGGCGCGTTCGGGCTGACCGAGCCGGGCGCCGGCTCCGATGCGGCCGGCACCCAGACGCGCGCGGTCGCGGTCGAGGGCGGCTGGCGAGTGAATGGCTCGAAGATCTACATCACCAACGCGAGCTACGCGCAATACATCACATTCACAGCGGTCACCGCTCCTTCGCGCGGTGCCAATGGCATCTCGGCGTTCATCATGCCAACGGCGACCCCGGGATTCCGCGTGGGCAAGAAAGAGAAGAAGATGGGCCTGCGCGGCTCGGACACGGTCGAAGTCGTGTTCGAGGACGTGTTCGTCACGGACGAGAACCTACTGGGCGATCCCATGGGTGGCTTCAAGGCGTTCATGAAGACGCTGACGGGTGGCCGCATCTCGATCGGCGCGCTCGCGCTCGGTGTGGCGCAGGGCGCCTATGAGCACTCGCTCAAGTTCGCCAAGGTGCGGGAGCAGTTCGGGCAGCCGATCGCGAACTTCCAGGCCATCCAGTTCATGCTCGCCGACATGGCCATGAAGATCGAGGCCTCACGTCATCTGGTGTACCACGCCGCTCAACTCAAGGATTCGGGCGTGGAGTTCACCAAGGAAGCCTCGATGGCCAAGCTGTTCGCGAGCGAGACCGGCAACTGGGTGACCGACAAGGCGATCCAGATCCACGGCGGGATCGGCTACTGCCGCGACATTCCCGTCGAACGCATGCACCGCGATGTGAAGCTCATGGAGATCGGCGAGGGAACCAGCGAGATCCAGCGCATGGTGATCGCGCGCGAGATCCTGCGTACGGCCTGAGGCCGCGGAGTGTCCCCCCAGACGAGCGGTATGAAGTGGGCCTCCGCCCAGTCTCAACTGCCCGATGCGGCGCTGGCGGCGGGTGAAGCCGCGCGTACCGTGCGCGAGCGATTGGGCGAGGGCGCTATCGATCTGGTGCTCGTGTTCTTCTCCAGCGCCCACCGGCCCGACGCCGAGTCGATCGCGGCAGTGCTGCGTGAGCAACTCGCGCCCGTGCATCTGGCAGGGGTGAGCGCGCGCGGCGTGGTCACGCGCGAACACGAACTCGAGCAGGGCCCCGCTCTCTCGCTCATCGCGGCGCGCCTACCGGGCGTGGACGTGCGGCCGTTCCTGATCATGCACGAGAGCTGGCAGGAGCCGGTCGAGTCCGTCGAGGCGTTCGACCTTCTCGCGCCCGGCGCGCGCGATGCCGAGCTCATCTTGTTCATGGGCGATCCCTTCTCGCTCGATGTCGAGCGCATCCTCGCACTGTGCGACCGCTTTGCGCCGGGTGTGCGCGTGGTGGGCGGACTGGCGAGCGCCGGGAATCGTCCCCGAACGAATGCGCTGTTGCTCAATGATTGGCTCGCCCACGAGGGTGGCTTCGCACTCGCGCTGCATGGGGCGATCCGCGCGGACGTGGTCGTGTCTCAGGGCTGCGAGCCCATCGGTCCGCCACTCGAGGTGACGCATGTCGAGGGAAACCTCGTGGTCAAGCTCGATGGGCTGCCGGCGCTGGAACGTGCGGAACAGGTGTTGCGCGATGTGCCAGAGGAGGAGCGCGACCGTCTCGGCCAGGGATTGTATGTGGGCCGACCGGTGAGGGGGGATGCCAGCGGTCGCGGGGACTACCTGATCCGCAACCTGCTCGGCGCGGATCGCGAACGTGGCGCGCTGGCGGTGGGCGACGCGGTGCGACTGCATGAGAAAGTCCGCCTGCATGTGCGCGACGCGCGCGCCGCGCTCTCGGATCTGGAAATGCTGCTGTCGCCGCAGGCTTTCGACTCACAAGCGCAAGGCGCTCTGTTGTTCGCCTGCAATGGTCGCGGCCGGATGCTGTTCGGAGTTCCCGACCGGGATGTCAGCACACTTCAGGATTCACTGGGCGGCGGGGTGCCGTGCGCGGGCATGTTCTGCGCGGGCGAGATCGGCCCGGTCGGTGAGCGCAACTTCCTGCACGGCCACACCGCCAGCATCGCGATCCTTCGGCCGCGCTGACGCCTTCTTGCGCGCGGCACCGCCGCGCTGCCGGAATCACTCCGCCACGAACACCGCGGTGGTGAATCCCGGTACGGTGAGCGAAGCACCTTCGATCTTCGCGCCTTTCACCACGGGATCGGCGCCGGCCGCCTGAGAGGGGTGCAGGCTCAGCTTCGCCTGCGCGAATCCGGGGTAGGCATAACTGACCGGCTGCGGGTTGGCGTTGGACACCACCACGATGCGTTTCCAGCGAGAGCCCAATGCCGGGCGGCCTGCGACGGCATCCGACAACATCATCACGATGAGCCCGGGCACCTGCGAAGGCCCGCGATTCAGGAACGAGACTCGCGCGTTGACCTCCTCCGCGCTCTTCAGGCGGAAAAGCGGTGAACTGCGCCGCACGCGCAGGAAATCGCCGAACGCATCGGAGACGAGCACCAGCTGCGCGGGCGTGGGGGAGAGGTCGGTGCGCGCGAGCAGCGGGCCGATGATGTTCCAGCGTTCGCGGTTCTTGTCGGCACCCGGCAGGCCCATGCCCCAGTGATTCGTGGTGCGGCTCCAGTCCACACGATTGAACCAGTCCCCCGAGTCGTAGCTGTCGGCGTCCATCGACTTGGTGCGCAACAGCTCGCCGCCGGCATGGAAGAACGGCAGGCCCTGCGACAGGGCTGGGATCGAGAGTGCCAACAACTGCATCCGGACTCGCTGATCGAGTGTGGCGGCTGCTGGCGCGGCGTACTGGATCTTGTCCCACAACGTCTCGTTGTCGTGTGCTTCCACATAGCTCACGCACTCGCGCGGCTGCGCTGCGTATCCGGTTCCGCCCGCCGAGCCCAACACCGACTCGCCACGACGGTTGGTGTACCGATAGTCGGACAGGTTGCCCGCCAGCCCCACCACGATGCGGTCGGTGGCATCGAGCAACTTGGAGCGGTCGCCCTCGCCGCCTCGGTTGAATGATCCGGGTAGCGTGAACAACCCGGTCGCGAAGCCCTGCTCGCGACGGTCAGCGAACGGGCTGCCGCCACGGACCGCATCGCGCAGGCGATCGTTGAACGTGGCGATGCCGCTGCCCGCGAGATTCTTCTGCGTCGCGTTCACGCCGCGCTTATTGCCGCTCACCTCGCCGAAGTCCCAGCCCTCGCCATACAACAGCGTGCGGGTGCCGTCGATGCCGTCCTTGGCCATGGTGAGCGCGCCGAGCCGGTCGCGGATGGCTTCCATATTGCGACGCATATGATGGCCCATCAGGTCGAAGCGGAATCCATCCACCTTGTAGTCGCGCGCCCAGTGGACCAGATCGTCCACCATGAGCTTCTCCATCATGCGGTGCTCGCTCGCGGTATTCGAACAGCAGGTGCTGTTCTCGACCGCGCCGTCGGCATTGAGGCGCTGGTAGTAGCCCGGCACGATACGATCGAGCACCGAGTGATTGGCCATACCCGAGGCGTGCGTGTGGTTGTAGACCACGTCCATGACCACGCGCAGTTCAAGCGCAGCCAGACCCTGCACCATGCGGCGGAACTCGATCACTCGCACAGGACCGTCGGGGTCGGTGGCGTAACTGCCCTCGGGCACGCCGTAGTGCTGCGGGTCGTAGCCCCAGTTGAATCCGTCCACGCCGCGGATACGGCCGATGGCCGCCTGCTGCTGGTCCGAGTCGGGCGGCAACTTCGACAGGTCGGCGAGCGCTGGCCACGTCGAGGCATCCTCATTCACGGTCGCGATGTCGAATGCCGGCAGCAGATGGACGTGCGTGAGCCCAGCCTCGGCGAGCCGCTTCAGGTGTCTCGTGCCATCGCTCGCGTCCGTGAACGCGAGGAACTTTCCGCGGTGTGCCGACGGCACCGTTGCATCGCTGATGCTGAAGTCCCGCACATGCAGTTCGTAGACCGTGGCATCTTCGATGGCTGCGAGCGCGGGCTTGTCGAACGTGGTCCAACCGGGCGGCTGCAGTGCGGGATCATCCAGGTCGACGAGCAGGCTCCGCTCGCCATTGCGCGCCAGCCCCCGCGAGTACGGATCAGTCGCGGGCACCTTCTCGATCCGCTGAGTCGAAGGCGTGTAGACCGTGACTTCGTAGACGTAGTACTGACCCTTCCAACCCGGCGCGCCGGTTGCGGTCCATGTGCTGCCGTCCTGCTTCATGTCGATCACCTGAGAGGGCTCCGAGGTGCGCGGACCAGCGAACAGCCACAGCCGAACCCTCTGCGCGGTCGGCGCCCACAGACGCAGGCTCGGCACTCCTGCTGTCCACGTCGCGCCGAGGGCGCCGTCGTAGGCGCACAGCTCATCGAGCACACCAGCGGTCTGCACGCTCGTTGCATCGCCCGAGCGCCCATCCGCCGAACGCTGCGACACCGCGAGCTGGGCGCGCAGCCATTCGCGGCTCGCGGCATCGCTTGCCACATCGAGCTTCAGGACGGTCGCGCCCGCCAAGTAGGGGAAGCGCGCGCGCAGCTCGGGGCTCATGCCATTCGCATCCACGCGGAGCGCGACATTCTGCCCGCCCGTGACGCCCTGCGTCGTGACACGGAGCGATGCGGCCGGGGACACATGCAGTTGATAGTCAGTGCCCGTGGCCGGTGCCCCGGGCCACAGAAGTGTGGTCCGGTCCACCCAGTGCCCGCGTGCGCGCGACAGATCGCCGAACGCGAGCGCGCTCACATCCGGAGCGGTCTTGGCGAGTTCGAGCTTGCCCGAGACGATCCACGCCTCTTTCTGCGTGGTGAGATCGAGGAATAGGTCGGGGCCTGGATCCTTCTGGTCGCCCTTGTGCAGGATGATGCCGAGCCGCGCAGCCCCAGGCTTGAGCGGCACGTCCCACCAGAGGCCGAAGCCATCGCGCCCGCTCGGGGCGGCAGCGCTGCCCCACGCGGTCTCAGTCACCGCGCCGTCCCAGAGGTGCGCGCCCCAGCCGTCGTAATCTCCCCGCGGCCGGTGGTAATGGAGCCGGGCGGTGTTCGCAGCGAGCTTCGGCGCAGTATCGGCCGCGAAGCTGATCGCGGGCGGGGAGGCGAGCGTGCCGAGCGCGAGGGCGAGCGCGCACACGAGCAGGCGGAGTGAACGGGGCATCGGGGGCCTCCAAGGAGCAGGGCGGGCGGGCAAAGGACCCCCGCATTCTGCCGTCAGAGCGGTCGTCGGTCCAACATTGCACGCGTCCGTCCGGGCGAACCGGCCCCGGGGCTGCCGACGGTGCCCGCTTCGTGTAATATCCGGCCACTTTCGGCAACCATCGAACTTCCGCCCGACGGCGCCGTTCTCGGCGCGAGTCTCCCTCCGCGAGGCTTTCCCATGGCTACTCCCGACGTGTTCATCGTGGGCGCTGCACGCACGCCCATCGGCAAGTTCCTCGGCACGCTCAGCACGCTCAAAGCCTCGGATCTTGGCGCCATCGCCATTCGTGAGGCCATGCTGCGTGCGGGGGTCGCGGGCGACGCGATCGACGAAGTGATCATGGGCCATGTTGTTCAGGGCGGGCAGGGTCAGGCGCCCGCGCGGCAGGCGCTCATCAAGGCGGGTATCGATCCCAAGGTCGGCGCGCTCACGGTCAACAAAGTGTGCGGCTCGGGCTTGAAGGCCGTGATGCTCGGCGCGCAGGCGATCAAGGCGGGTGATGCGGACTGCATCGTCGCGGGCGGGCAGGAGAGTATGAGCACCGCGCCCCACTACTACTTCCAGGGCCGTCTCGGTCAGCGCCTCGGCGACACCACGCTTCGCGACGGCGCCGTGTATGACGGTCTGTGGTGCTCGTTCAATGACTGCCACATGATCGAGTTGGCGCAGTACACCGCCGAGAAGGCGGGCTTGAAGCGCGACCGGCTCGACCAGTTCTCGGTGGATTCGCAGAAGAAGGCCGCGGCCGCGATCGCTTCGGGTGCTTTCGACCGTGAGACCGCGGTGGTCACGATTCCGCAGCGCAAGGGCGACCCGATCGTCATGAAGCATGACGAGTCAGTGCGCGGGGACACGACGATAGAAAGTCTGGCCAAGCTCGGCGCCGTGACCAAGGCGAAGGACGGCATGATCACGGCCGGCAACGCGCCCGGCCTGAACGATGGCGGCGCAGCGCTGGTGCTGATGAGCGCGGCGCGGGTGCAGTCGACCGGCGCCAAACCGCTCGCCCGCGTGACCGGCTACGCCACCGGAGGTGGCGATCCAAAAGATCTGTTCTTCGCCCCGATCGATGCCGTGCAGCGTCTCATGAAGAAGCTGTCGGTCGACATCCATCATTTCGACCTGATCGAAGCGAACGAAGCGTTCGCGGCGCAGGCGCTCGCGGACGGCGATGGCCTGGGTTGGGATTGGGATCGCGTCAATGTGAACGGCGGGGCGGTAGCCGTGGGCCATCCGATCGGCGCGAGCGGCGCGCGCATCCTGACCACGCTTCTGTACGCGCTCGAAGCCCGCGGCAAGAAGACGGGTATGGCCACGCTGTGTCTGGGCGGTGGCAATGCCGTGGCGCTCTCGGTGGAGCGCGTCTGATGAGCGCGACGACCGAAGCGGTGAAACCAGAAGTCGCGACGCACGTGAAGCGGATCGCGGTGGTGGGCGGCGGCACCATGGGTAATGGCATCGCCCAGGTGTTCGCGCAGAATGGTTACGACGTGCGCTTGATCGACGCCAGGCCTGAGTTCGTCGATCGCGCGCTGGCCACCGTGGCCAAGAATCTCGACCGCGTGGCCAAGAAGCAGAACTGGGACGAGGCGCGTGCCAAGGAGATCCTCGCGCACATCACGGGCGGCACCGCACTCGATGCGGCGGCGGATTGCCAACTGGTGATCGAAGCGGTGACCGAGGACTTCGCGGTCAAGAAGCAGATCTTCACCACGCTCGATGCGACCTGTCCCGTGAACACGATCCTCGCGAGCAACACCTCGAGCATCTCGATCACCGAGATCGCAGCGGTCACCAAGCGCGCGGATCGCGTGATCGGCATGCACTTCATGAATCCAGTGCCGGTCATGACTCTGGTCGAGATCATCCGCGGCCTGGCGACGAGCGACGCCACTTATGCCATCACCGAGGAACTCTCGCGCAAGCTGGGCAAGACCCCGGTCGAGGTGAACGACTATCCGGGCTTCATCTCGAATCGCATCCTCATGCCCATGATCAATGAGGCGGTGTACTGCCTCATGGAGGGCGTGGCGACCCGCGAGAGCATCGACACCGTGATGAAGCTGGGCATGAATCACCCGATGGGCCCGCTGGCGTTGGCCGACCTGATCGGGCTGGACACCTGCCTGTCCATCATGGAAGTGCTGCACCAAGGGCTCGGCGACACGAAGTACCGTCCGTGCCCGTTGCTGCGCAAGATGGTGTCTGCAGGTTACCTCGGCCGCAAGAGCGGCCGCGGGTTCTACGACTACTCACAGGCCTGAGCGGAGCCCTCATGTCCGATGCCGTGATGACCGCTGGCGGGATGTCCTTCGATCTCTCGGAGGAAGCGCAATCGGTTCGTGAGATGGTGCGTGATTTCGCCGAGAGCGAGATCCGTCCGATCGCCGCCGCGATTGATGAGAGCCACGAGTTCCCACTCGAGAACACGAAGAAGATGGCTGAACTGGGCCTGCTGGGCATGTTCGTGCCCGAGCAGTACGGCGGCGCGGGGATGACCTACCTGTCGTACGTGGTCGCGATCGAGGAGCTCTCGCGCGTGTGCGCGAGCCATGGCGTGATCGCCTCGGTGAACAACTCGCTGGTCTGCTATCCGCTGCTCGCGTATGCGAACGAGGCGCAGAAGCAGAAGTACCTGGTGCCGCTGGCCAAGGGCGAGTTGCTGGGCGCCTACTGCCTCACCGAGCCCAACGCCGGCAGTAACGCCGCGAACCAACAGACCACCGCCGTGCTCGATGGCGACGACTATGTGTTGAATGGATCCAAGATCTTCATCACCAATGCCGGCCCGGCCGACGTGTTCATCACGTACGCGGCGACCGATCGTACGCTCGGCCCCAAGGGCATCTCGGCGTTCATCGTCGATGCGAAGACGCCGGGAGTGAAGAAGGGCAAGAAGGAGCACAAGCTCGGAATCCACGCCTCGGACACGCGCGAGATCCACTACGAGAACGCGCGAGTGCCCAAGGAGAATCTGTTCGGCGAAGTGAACAAGGGTTACTCGGTCGCGCTCGCCACCTTGGGCGGCGGCCGCATCGGTATCGCCGCACAGGCGCTGGGTATCGCGCAGGCTTCGGTCGAGGCGTCGGTGCGCTACGCGAACGAGCGCGAGCAGTTCGACAAGAAGATCGGCGAGTTCGATGCCATCCGTCACATGCTCGCGGACAGTGCGGTGGAACTCGATGTCGCACGCCTGCTGGTGTATCAGGCGGCGTGGTTGCGCGATCAGGGGCGGCCGCACACGAAGGAAGCCTCGCTCGCCAAGTGGCACGCGTCGGAAGCAGCGACCAAGTGCGCGAACTGGGCGATCCAGGTGCACGGTGGCTATGGTTATCTCACGGAGTTCCACGTCGAGCGCTACTGGCGCGATGCGCGCATCTGCGAGATCTATGAAGGTACGACGGAAGTCCAGAAGATGGTGGTGGCTGCTCAGGTGCTCAAGGAGCACGCAGTCTGAACCCGATTCCACGGAGGAATGACGCATGAAGCGCCCTGTCCGTCCTGTTGCACTGGTGATCCTCACGCTCTGCGCGCTGTACCCGGGGCTCACGTCCGTGTTCCAGGGGTTCTACCCGTTCATCTCGGTCGCCGAGTTCAATCTCATGAACCAGCAGGGCCCGCTCGTGGACATGGCGCTCAAGCTGGGGCTGCCGATCGCGGTGCCTTACGTGCTCAAGGGTCTGATCGGTCTGGCGTTCCTGGGCGCGGTGCCGGGCCTGTGGGCCGGTGATTGGCGTGCGTGGCCGCTCGCGCTGTTGGGTGCGGTCGGTGCGTTGCTGTTGGGCCCGGGACCGGGCGTCATGGGGATCATCGCGATCATCTGCCTAACCGTGTTCCGCGAGACCGACCAACACCAGCCGGCCTGAAGGGCCCAAGAAGGACGTGATGAATCTCGACCTGACCGAAGACCAGATCGCCATCCGCGACGCTGTGCGCGAGTTGTGCGAGGGCGAGTTCGCGGAGCATGCCGCGGCGTGGGATCAGGCAGACGACATTCCGCATTGGGCAATCGAGAAGCTTGCCGAGATGGGGCTGCTGGGCATGGCTTTGCCTGAGGCGCATGGGGGCTTGGGCTACGACCTGCGCACCACGTCCATGGTGATCACCGAGATCGCCAAGGTCTCTGCGGCGCTCGCCATCCTGTTCGCGGTGCACAACTCGGTCGGCGCTTATCCGATCGCGGTGTTCGGCACCGAAGAGCAGAAGAAGCGCTACCTGCCGCGCCTCACCTCGCGCGACATGGGCGCGTTCTCGTTGAGCGAGCCCGGCAGTGGTTCGGATGCCGCTGCGTTGAGCACGACGGCCGTACGCGATGGGGACGAGTACATTTTGAATGGCTCGAAGAACTGGGTGACCAACGGTGTGCATGCGTGGACGTTCCTGGTCTTCGCGCGCACCGGGGCGCCGGGCTCCAAGGGCATCAGTGCGTTCATCCTCGAGCGCGGCATGCCGGGGCTGGAGATCGGCAAGTGCGAGGACAAGATGGGGCTGCGCGGGTCGCATACCGTGACCCTATCGCTCGAGAATCTGCGCGTGAGCGCCGCCCAACGACTGGGCGCGGAGGGCGAAGGCTTCTCGATCGCGCTGAGCTCGCTCGACAAAGGCCGTATCGGCGTTGCAGCGCAAGCGCTCGGCGTGATGGAGGCAGCATTCAAGGCGGCCGCCCGCTATGCACAGCAGCGCGAGGCGTTCGGCTCACCGATCTCGAAGATCCAGGCCGTCCAGTTCAAGCTCGCTGACATGGAAAGACGAATCCAAGGCAGCCGTCTGCTCATCCAACGAGCGGCGTGGATGAAGGACACCGACCAACCCTGTACTCGCGAGGCCGCCCAAGCCAAGCTGTATGCGACCGAGTCGGCAACCCACGTCACGCATCAAGCCATCCAAGTGCACGGCGGCTACGGCTACGTGAAGGAATACGCGGTCGAACGATACTACCGTGATGTGCGCGTCATGGAACTCTATGAAGGTACGTCCGAGATCCAGCGCCTCGTCATCGCCCGCAGCTTGCTCAAGGATGGCCTCAAGGTCTGACCCCCATTCGAGCCGACTCCCGGACCCGCGCGCCGCTGGGCGAGCGGGTCCGAACTTTTTCCGGAGGAAGTCCATGTCGTTGCTCCAGCCACTGACGCCGCCCGAGCGATTCGATCCCTCCGCAGAGCTGTACCGCAGCGCCTTCGACGCGGCCCTGCCGTGGGCGGACTATCTCGCGAGCGCGAATGAGGCGCAGTTGGTGCGCTGGCACGCGGCGTTCGACAAGACCGCGCTGACCGACGCCCAGCGAGCCATGCTGGGCGGTTTCACGCGCCGCATGCCGGTGTTGGTGATGAGTGGCATCTGGTGTGGCGACTGCATGCGTGAGGGCGCGCTGCTGCAGCGCATCGCCGAGGCGGCCCCGAGCGTCGAACTCCGCTTCCTCGACCGCGACCAGACTCCAGCGGCGCTCCGTGAAGCGCTGCATGTGCTCGGCGCCCCGCGCGTGCCGGCGACGCTACTGCTGTCCGAGGATTTCTGGTTCGTCGATCGACTGGGGGATCGTTCGCTCGCCACTTATCGACGCATGGCGTTCACGCAACTCGGTGACTCGTGCCCCACGGGGATCGGCAGCCCGGCCGCGGATGAGTTGGCAGCGGCGCTCGCCGAGTTGGTCGAACGATTCGAACGGGCGCAGCTGCAACTGCGCGTTTTCCCGTTGTTGCGTCAGCGGCACGGCGACTAGCCCGCGCTTCATGGATAGTTCGGGCTGGCGAAGGGCTCGCGTTTGCTCAAGGGGCGGGGGCCGCGCGGTTCCCAGCTTCTGTGCGTCCTGCCCCTTCGGGCACGAATGTGCCGGCGAGGCGGTCGTACGGTTGTGACGTGAGTTGCACGCCGGCAGGCAGTGCGTTGGAGCTCAAGATCCCACCCAGGCTGATCGACGGGCATCCGAAGTTGCCCAAGCTGCTCATGGGGGCCCCCGCTGCCACGATCGCCACATCGGCGGTCAGCCCGACAAGGGTGCCGATCGTTCGCGCGGTATGCGTGTGCTCGAACGCGAGTTGCCGGATCTCGCTGACGGAAACCCACTGTGTCCGCTCGGTCGTCCACGTGAGCCCTCGGTTCAGCGTGTCGGTGCCGAGCACGATCGCGAGACGCGTGGGAAGCTCCCCCGAAGCATCAAGCGCTGCCAACTGGCTGCCGCTCCATTGCGTTCCAGTCGCATCACGCAGCGTGCGCAGCGCTTCCATCGGGATGCGCCGGATTTCTCCGCCGAGGGGAGCGACTTCGATGCTCCGGTAGTGATAGCCCGCGAACACGGCCCGCCACTCGCCGCTGTCGTCCACGACCGTCACCTCGTCACCGGGAGTCGGGCATGCAGTGTGGCCGGGGCGTGCGAGCCAACGTCGCCAGAGCGCATCGTGGTCCGCATCCCCGAGACTCACCGTGTCTCGGTACACGCCGCTCACGCGCCGGCCGTCGCGCATGGTGAGCACGAGCCGCTTGCCGCGCGGCACGGTGACGGCTTCGCCCGCGGGGATCACCTGGCCCGTGGATCGGGAGTCGATCGCGCCTCCCACGAGCGTGCCGATCACGGTGCAGGCGAAGTGTGGGGCGAGCATCACGATCAGAAGCGTTGCGAAGACGAACGATTGCAGCGCACGGAGTCGCATGGGCGATGGACGTCAGCGAACCGGCGCCGCACGCCGTGTGGAGGCATCGGTGCCACGCGCTGGTTCGAGGAATCGACCCGCAAGTCGGTCGTAGGGTCGAGTACTGAATCCGAGACCCGGTTGCTGCAGCCCGAACAAGCTGCCGGGAGGCAGATCCGCTTCACATCGCGGCCCAGGGGCGTTCTGGATCGCGAGGACCACCAATGCGACACCCGCCGCCAGTCCGATGAGCACGCCCAGTGCTGCACCGCCATCGTTGCCGCGTTGCAGTGCGAGATAGCGAATCTCGCTGGACGGGATGACTTGGGCCGCCAAGTCCATCTGCGAGATTCCTGTCAGTCGGCTGCCGGTCTCGAGTAGGAGTGCGAGTCGTGAGGGCAGGACGGTCTCGGCGTCCAGCATGGCGAGCGCGGCGCCCGAGTGGGAGTGGCCATCGACTGTGCGGAGCGCTTCCAGCGATGCCATGGGAATCTGCACGAGCGAGTCGCCGGGCAGGAGCGTGAGGAGCACCGAGCGGTAGTGGTAGCCCTCGAGCCGCGCCGCGCGTTCGGAGTGTTCGTACACGAGTGTCACGGAATCGCCCGGGCGTGGGATCGAGGGGTGTGCCGCAGAACTCAACCAGCGCTGCCAGAGCGCCGCATATTCGGTGTCGTCGAGCGAGGTCGTGTCACGGAAGACGCCCTCCACACGTCGGCCATCGCGCAGCAGGACCACCAGAGGTGTACCCGGCGGGATGGTCATGGCATCGCCCGACTCGACCAGACGATTCGTCGACGGCGGCAGGTCGAGCCGACTGCCACCGATCGCCCGGCCGGCGGTGCATGCGAACTGCGGCGCCAGGACGACATACAGCAATGCAGCGAGGACCAGCGATTGAAGCGGACGGAGTCGCATGGAGGGAACTCTCCGGGTGGCGGCCACCCGGCTTGATGCGGCCGGGGTGAAGCGTCATCCTATACCCGGCACCGATCCCGCCGGGGTGGCATTCCTGCAGGTCGTTGTCCGGCCTGCCGATACCTCTTCGCGTGCCGCCGCATCCCCCCACTCGTTCCCAGGATTCCCATGAGCCTCCGATTCCAGCGTGCGATCGTTGTCGGCGCCTCCTCCGGCATCGGCGCCGAAATCGCCCGCCAACTCGCAGCCGATGGCGCGAGCGTGGCTCTGGTGGGCCGTCGCGCCGCGGAACTCGAAGCCGTCGCCGGCACGATCCGCACCGCGGGCAAGGGCACGGCGTTCGTCGCGGTCCATGATGTGACGCAGTACGACACGGCTCCGCCGTTGTTCGAAAAGCTCGTGGCCGATCTGGGCGGGCTCGACCTGATCGTGTACGCGGCGGGCAATCTCTTCGTGCCGGCTGAGAGCGAGTACGACTTCGCCAAGGACCGCGCGATGGTCGAAGTGCAAGTGATCGGCGCGATGTCGTGGCTGAATCTGGCAGGTGCGCACTTCGAGGCGCAGCGCGCGGGCACGATCGTCGGGATCTCCAGCATCGCCGGCGAGCGCGGCCGGCGCACCATGCCGGGTTACACCACGGCCAAGGCGGGGCTCACCACGTGGCTCGAGGCGCTGCGTAATCGCCTCACGCGTTACGGCGTGAACGTGGTCACGGTGAAGCCCGGCTTCGTCGACACGGCCATGACGCAACATCTCGTGAAGAAGCCGATGATGATCCCCGCGCCGAAGGCGGCGCAACTGATCCTCGCCACCGCGCGAGCCGGCGGAAGTCCCTCAGCATTCATTCCGGGGCAGTGGGCGTTGGTCGCCCTCATCGTCCGCAGCATCCCCTCGTTCCTCTTCCGTAAGTTGGATCTCTAGCGCATGTCCGGATCGCTGCGTTCCTCGGCCCCTTGGCGAGTACTCGATGGCTTCGGGAGCTCGCTCCGCGCAGCTTCCCGCTGTGTGACGCCGCGCTCGCTCGAGGAACTGGCCAGCGTGCTGGCTCAGGCGCGCGAGGAGCGATTCGAGGTGAGCTTTCGCGGGAATGGTCGCAGCTATGGGGACGCGTCGCTCAATCAGGGCGGACTGGCAATCGACAATCGAGGCATGGACCGCATGTTGGCGTTCGATCCTGAGACGGGCGTGATCGAAGCCGAGCCCGGCGTCACGATCGAACAGCTGTGGCGCACCGGATTGCCGCATGGCTACTGGCCGCACGTCGTGCCGGGCACCATGTTCCCCACGATGGGGGGCTGTGTCGCCATGAACATCCACGGCAAGAACTGCTTCAAGGCGGGCCCGTTCGGCGACCACATCAGTGAGATGGACCTGATGATCGCCGATGGCACGGTGCGCACGCTCACGCGTGAGCGTGAAGGCGAACTCTTCCGGGCCACGATGGCGGGATTGGGACTGCTCGGCGCGGTCACTCGCGTGAAGCTGCAGATGAAGAAGGTCGAGAGCGGCCGGCTGCGCGTGAGGCCGATTCGCACCCGCACGATGGATGAGATGTTCGATGTGTTCGTCGAGCGCATGCCGAGCGCCGACTACTTGGTGGGCTGGATCGATTGTTTCGCGGGCGGCGCCGGCCTGGGACGCGGGCTGGTGCATCAGGCGGACTATCTCTCGGCGGCCGATGATCCGCAGGGCGTGGGCCGACTGCAGCCGGATGAACAGGGCCTGCCGCCCAGCATCCTCGGCGTACCGCGCTCGGTCGTGTGGCGATTCATGAAGCCGTTCACGAACGACCTGGGCATGCGTCTGGTGAACACGGCCAAGTACCACCTGCCCGAGACGTTCGCGCGAAGCGGCGTATTCCTTGAGTCACACGTGGCGTTCGCGTTCCTGCTCGACTACGTGCCCGATTGGCGCAATGCCTACGGCGACGCCGGCTTCATCCAGTACCAGTTGTTCCTGCCCGATGACGCGGCGCGCAAGGGGATGGCCGACGCGCTGCGGCTCTGCCAGAAGCATGGCGTGGTGAGCTACCTTGGGGTCTTCAAGCGCCACCGCCCGGATGAATACCTGATGTCGCACGGGCTCGATGGCTGGTCGCTGGCGCTCGACTTCGCAGTCCCGAGTGATCCCAACCGGTTGTGGAAGCTGACGCGCGAACTGACCGCGTTGGTGCTCGATGCGGGAGGCACGTTCTATCCCGCCAAGGATCAGGTGATTGACGCCGCGTCGTTCGCGAAGGCGTTCGGACCGCGGCTCACGCGCTTCCTCGAGATCAAGAGCTCGCTCGATCCCGACGGGCTGTTCAGCAGCGATCTCGCGCGGCGGTTGGGGCTCGTCGCCCCGGCCATCACACGCTGATCGATCAAGCGCCGATCGGGGCCTTCGGCTTCTGCTGCATGCGTAGGATGAGCAAGAGGAGCAGCGCACACACCACCGAGGCGAGGAAGCCCTTGATGCTCTGGGCCTTGTAGGCCTGCGAGACCCAGCCGATCAGGCCGGCCAGGAACGATCCCGCCATGCCCACGAGAATCGTCTTCCACCACGGCAGCGCGTCCTTGCCGGGAAGCAGCAGGCGCGCGAGGGCACCGATGATCAGGGCATTGATGATGCCCCAGACCATGTTCAGCACGATCATGAACACCACGGCTCCGACCACGAACCCGCCGATCGATGCAGCGCCGCCGTCGAGGATCATCACGACCTCCAGATGAAGATGAGTGTCATCGGCCGCCCAGCAGGCCGCCGAGTCCGTTGAGCATGTCATTCATGGCGTTGCCATCGCCGTCGCGGTTGAACAAAGGGTGACTGGGGACCACGGTCCGCAGACTACCAGCGTTCCGCGAGCACCGCGCAATGGTTATGCGTGTAGGGCAGGTGCCGGCAGTTCCACGCTTCGAGGAACTGTTCGAGTGGCAGCTGCCTTGAACGCGCCAGCGAAAGTGTGACGTGGTCGGGCTGCACGTCGTGCACCAATGCCCAGTGCGCTTCGAACGCACGCCCCCCGAGCAGGCCGTCGTCGAGACAGACCGGCACGGGCCAGCCTGCCGCAGCGTGGTGCGTGACCTGCGCGAGCGTCGCCTCCCGACGCCGTCCGAGCCAGCTGCTATGGACGAGCCGCACGGTGAACCCATGATCGCGCAGCATCCGTGCGAGCCCGAAGGCGGTGGTGCCGAAGCGGAACGGCATGTCCGGAGGGTGCGTCGACATCAGTTGCGAGATGGCTATCTCCGGACTCGGCTGCGCTCCATGCGCGTAAGGTCCGAGCGCATAGGGCTCGAGCATCGCGGCGACCGCGGCTTGTGCGCAGCGGTTCCAGTCGTGATCGTTCGGATCCGGGAGGAAGCGGCTCAACGGGTGGACGTTCGTTCGACGCGCGTTCGGCTCACTTGGTTTCCGAGTGTCCGCTGCCGTTCTGACACAGCTCGACGAGAACGCCACCGAAACTCTTGGGGTGCAGGAACGCCACGGTGGTGCCGTGCGCGCCGGCGCGGGCGGTGTCGTCAATCGCGGTTGCGCCACTGGCCTTGGCGATGGCCAGCTGCGCGTGGATGTCCTTTACCTCGAGGCTGACGTGGTGCAGCCCCGGACCGCGCGTCTCGAGGAACTTGGCGACCGTATGCTCGGGCGACTGTGGCTCAAGCAACTCGAACGTGACGGGCCCCAGATGCACGAACAGCACACGAAGCGCTCCGCCATCGAGCAGTTCCTCGGCCCCGCGTGTGGCGCCAAGCGCGTTCACGAACGTCTCGCAGAGCGCATCCGCGTTGGGCGTGGCGAGCGCGATGTGGCTCAAGGCGGTGACCGGTGCGTCAGTCATAGCTTCTCTCCCGGGCGGTACACGCCGAACACGGCGCGCATCGCATCGCAGACTTCACCGAGTGTGGCCTTGGCTTGCAGCGCCGCGAGGATCGGCGGCATCAGATTGCCGGTACCGCGTGCGGTCGAGGTGATGCGCGCAAGGGCCGACTCGTAAGCCGCGGCATCGCGCGTGGCGCGCCAGTCGGCAAGGAACTGCGCGCGGTCGGTTTCGACGCGAGGGTCATGCGTGAACGGCGGCGGCGGCACGGGGGCGTCGTCGGCGAAGCGGTTGACGCCGATCACCACTCGCTCGTTGGCTTCGACGTCGCGCTGCCACTGGTAGGCGGCGCGATGGATCTGCTCCTGTACCCAGCCGTCGGCGATGGCTTCGAGCATGCCGCCCATGTCGTCGATGCGGGTGATCAGCGCGCGGGCGCGAGTCTCCAGATCGGCGGTCATGGCCTCGACCCAGTAGGAGCCGGCGAGCGGATCGACCGCATCGGTGGCGCCGCTCTCGTGCGCGAGGATCTGCTGCGTGCGCAGCGCCAGCAGCGCGGACTCCTGCGAGGGGAGTCCCAGCGCTTCGTCGTAGCTGTTGGTGTGCAGCGACTGCGTGCCGCCCAGGATCGCGCTCAGCGCTTGCACCGTGACGCGCACCACGTTGTTGATCGGTTGCTGTGCGGTGAGCATCGAGCCGGCGGTCTGCGTGTGGAAGCGGAGCTTGCGCGCTTCGGGGTCGGTGATGCCGAAGCGCTCGTGCAGGAGTTCAGCCCAGAGCTTGCGCGCGGCGCGGAACTTGGCCGCTTCCTCGAACAGGTGGTTGTGCGCATTGAAGAAGAACGAGATGCGCTTGGCGATGCGCGTGGGGTCTAGGCCTCGGTCCCGCGCCGCGCCCAGGTACGTGAGCCCGTCGGCCAGCGTGAACGCCAGTTCCTGCACTGCGGTGCTGCCGGCCTCGCGCATGTGGTAGCCGCTGACCGAGATGCTGTTCCACTGCGGGACGTGCTCGGCAGTGAACTCGAAGACATCGGTGATCAAGCGCAGCGAGGGATGCGGTGGGTAGATGTAGGTGCCGCGCGCGATGTACTCCTTGAGGACGTCGTTCTGCACCGTGCCGCCCAGCTTCGCGCGATCCGTCCCGCGCGCATCGGCGACTGCCACGTAGAATGCCAGCAGCAATGGCGCGGTCGCGTTGATGGTCATGCTGGTGGTGACCTGATCGAGCGGGAGTTGATCGAGCAGCAGCTCCATATCGGCCATGCAGGAGATCGCCACGCCCACCTTGCCGACCTCG
>Ga0163144_10009613_pt1 | contig 20745 bp, 17 predicted proteins | sample OliLak19BULKMAT1_FD_123175 | JGI IMG/M metagenome (GOLD analysis project Ga0163144, IMG submission 123175) | Freshwater microbial mat bacterial communities from Lake Vanda, McMurdo Dry Valleys, Antarctica - Oligotrophic Lake LV.19.BULKMAT1 | ecosystem: Environmental > Aquatic > Freshwater >... | reverse complement strand
GAGGGCAGACAGCAGATTGGCCAGCCGTTCCAGCTCGAAGGCACTGTGATCAATCCGTGCGCGGGTCCAGTTCACCTCGATCTGCTTCAATGGCAGCCGCAATCCGCGGATGGCCTGCTCCATTTCGAAGAGTGCGTAGGTGCCTTCGAGACGGATCGAGGCTTTGCCAACCGTGCGGCTCTCCACCCGAACGGAGTCGACCAGAATCGACATGGGTGACTACCTGGCTGCTGTCAGCGAACTTCGGCATCAGTCTTGCGGTGGCTGCACTATTCCTCACCTTGACCATCTACGCATGCAGGCGCTTCAACGAAATCTGCCCCCGCAGCGATCTCCTGATCGCGAAGGGGTAGAAACCAGGAGTGTGGGAGCGATCTCCCGATCACGAACCGGCTGCCGCGGCGCGCCTCTACATGGCGGGCTCACCGGTCATTGGCCGTCTCGATCCCGATTCTGCTACATTCCCGCGCTCCATATTTTTGGATCGATCAGTGGATCAGCCTTTCTGGTATCAGCGTGCACTCGATGTGCCTTCCGTCGAAGGATGGACAGAGGTCGACGGCATCCGTATTCGTTTCATGACCTGGGGCAAGGAGGGCTTGCCGGGCGTGGTGCTCATCCATGGCAGCAATGCACACCTCGAATGGTGGCGCTTTGTCGCGCCGTTCCTCGCCGACCAGTTCCGGGTAGCGGCCATCGATCTGTCCGGTAATGGCGACAGCGGCTGGCGTGAGGAATACTCGGGCGAAGGGTTTGCGCGCGAAGTCTGGGCCGTGTGTCAGGCTGCGAAGCTCGGGCCGCGCCCGGTCGTCGTTGGCCACAGCTTTGGTGGCTTTGTTGCGCTGGAGACGGCGCATCACTTCAGCCACGAGATGACGGGTCTTGTGCTGATGGATTTCACTGTGGCCCCGCCAGAACAATACCTTGAATGGGGTCTGCGCGCGGAGCGTGAAGGGGTCGCGGCGAAGCGAAAGCTGCGGGTCTATGCCACACGTGAGGAAATTCTCGGACGCTTCCGCCTGATTCCTGAACAGCCCGGTGTGCATCCGCTTGTTCTGCGCCACATGGGCGAAGCCGGCATCAAGCCGGTCGAAGGTGGTTATACCTGGAAGTTTGACCCGAGCCTGTTTGACCACCTGGAAATGGGTGTCGATCAATGCGACAAGTTTGCCGCCCTGCACTGCCGCAGCGCGGTGATCCTTGGCGAAAAGTCCACCGATGAAGGCGCGCTGTTCCGCCCGTACATGTCCAGAATCACCGGTGGCCATCTGCCGATGTTCATCGTGCCTGGTACCTATCATCACCTCATGTTTGATGATCCGGTCAGCGTGACAATGTCACTCAAGGCGCTGATGCTGCAGTGGCTGGGAGAAGATCATCGCGCTGAAATGAAGGACAAACTGCAACAACTGCTGGAGAAACGTCGTGGATGAGGCACTGTTCAAAGCCCTGCGTGCACTCGATACCCCCACCATCTGCAACGCTCTCGAAGTGGTGGCGCCGGAACGTCGAGGGTATGGTTATACCGTTGAGCCGCTGGTCTGTACCAAACCGGGTCTACCGCCCATGGTGGGTTATGCACGCACGGCAAGCATTCGTGCCGCGCATCCTTCGGATGTGCGGGGCAAGGCCGCCCGTGAGCTGTCCGACAGTTATTACGCCTACATCGATGCCGGTCCAAAACCCGCCATCATCCTCATCCAGGATCTGGATGGTCCGCTGCGCGGTTACGGCGCGTTCTGGGGTGAGGTGAACTCAAATATTCACAAGGGGCTTGGTTGTCTCGGGCTCGTCACCGATGGCAGTGTGCGGGATATTCCGGACAACGCCGAAGGCTTTCAGATGCTTGCCAACCGCATCGGCCCTTCACATGCTTATGTGCATGTCGTGGATTTCGGGCGCGGGATTACCGTGGCCGGCATGCGGGTGGTTGACGGCGATCTGATTCATGCAGACCAGCACGGTGCGGTGGTCATCCCCGTGGCGGTGGCTGACAAGCTGCCGGACGCGGCGGCAAAAATCCAGCGTTCGGAGCGGGTGATCATCAGTGCAGCGAAAGAAGCCGGGTTCAATATCGAACGATTACGCAAAGCCTGGGGGGATGCGGCGGAGATTCATTGAGAGTGTCGGGCCTTCGTGGTCGGAGACCGTTCCCACACACTGGCTACGGGCCAGATTGGCAGGAGCGATCTCCTGATCGCGAATGCAGTATTCGTTCGCGGTCGGAGACCGCTCCCACAACGAAAACGCTCCCAACAGGCGACCGCTCCTACAATCCGCGCTTCCCTGCTTCCCCGATCATCGGCTGATAGTCGGAGAACGGCGGCGGATTCGGGCTTGCACCGGTGGTGGTACCGGCATCCGTGGTGAGGGTATGGCCGGTGGTATAACCAGACTCATCACTCGCCAGCCACAACGCAGCATTGGCAACATCACCGGCAACGCCTGCACGACCTTTCAGCGGCGAGTTTGCAGCCAGCGCCTTGATGGTGGCCTCGAGGTTGGTGTGATCACCAACGGTCACATCGGCAACCATGGCGGTTGCCATGCCGGCCGGCGCAATCGCATTCACACGAATGCCGAAGTGGCACAGTTCCGCCGCGACGTTTTTGGTCAGGCCGACGATGGCATGTTTGGCCGCGCAGTACGCATGCGGGCCAAGGCCACCCATGCTGCCTGCGGTGCTTGCCATGCTGACGATACTACCGGTCTTGCGCGGCTTCATTACCCGTGCGGCGTGTTTCATGCCGTAGAAGGTGCCGTGCAGGTGAATGTCGACCGTGCGTGTCCATTCGTTGGCGGGCGTTGTATCGATCGGGCCAACCGCACCGACGATGCCGGCATTGTTGTACATGATGTCGAGTTGGCCAAATTTTGAGACGGCCGTGTCAACGAGCCTGGCGATATCGTCTTCACTCGTCACATTGCAATGCACGAATACGGCGGAGCTGCCGAGTTCCGCCGCGATGGCCTTGCCTTTGTCGTCCTGGATATCGCCCAGCACAACCTTGGCGCCTTCCTTGACGAACAACCGCGCGGCCGCGGCACCAAAGCCTGATGCCGCACCCGTGATCGCGGCTACCTTTCCATCCAGTCTACCCATGGTTTTCCCCCGTTTTGAGTCAGTTGTTGGTGACTATCAATGTTGATGTGCGGTCGACGTATCTTAACCCCGGCCAGCCGCAGGTGCGCCGGTTCGATTCTGGTCCGCCAGCTGGGCAAGGATCTCATCGTGCTGACGGCGATCCAGCCGATGCATGAGCGCGGCGATGATCATGATCACCACGATACCGATCGGCACCAGCGTCATCATGAAATGGATCGCGGCCACTGCACTGGCAGGTTGGTCCGCATTGGCCACATAACCGGCCAGCGACAGCGTAAACCCGATGGCCGCGCCACCGACACCCTTGGCAAGCTTCTGGAAGAAGCTCGCAAATGAAAATATGGCTCCGTCCGCGCGTACACCGTGGCGCAGTTGTGCGTATTCCACCGTGTCGGGAATCATCGCCCAACCCAGCACGGCAATGGGCGTCGCGCCAAGATTGATCAGTGCACCCCACAGGAAGATGGGCATGACCGCGTCAAAGGGAGTCAGCCACAAACCGGTACAGCCGATGATGGTGAGCACACCACCGGCCACGATGGCTCGCGCCTTGCCCAGACTTTCCGCCAGACGTGGCACACCGATGAGGCCACACAACATCACCGCCAGCGTGAAGGTGAAAAACGCGCTGATGAGGTCCGGGCGCTGCACGCAGTAGATGAAGTAATACGCCGTTGTACCCTGGCGGACGGTGAATGACAGCATGCCACAGCAGAACAGGACGATGACGATGGCCAGTGGCGGGTTCTGAAACACTGCTTTCAGGCTGAGTTCGATCGACAACGGGTGTCTGGTCTGTGGCGCGGGAGTTTCTTCCGTTTCGCGCCAGGTAATCCACAGGAACACACTGGCCAGCACCGCAAACCCTGTCATCACCCAGGTAAAGCCAGTGGCGGGATCTTCAAACAAGCCAACCAACGGCAAGGTCCCCACCGAGACGATGAATCCACCGCTGAAGGCACCGGCCATGCGTACCGTCGTGAAGCGGGTGCGCTCGTCGCTGTCGAGCGAAAGCGAGGCCGTGAGCGCTGCATAGGGAATGGAAACCACGGTATAGAGCAACCCGAACAGGATGTAGGTGCTGTACGCCCACCAAAGTTTGAACGTGGCATCACCGTCAACCGCGGTAAAGGTCAGCACGCTGATGACACCCAGTGGCAGTGCGCCATACAGGATATAGGGTCGCATGCGTCCACTCTTCGTTTGTGTGCGCTCGGCGATCATGCCCATGATCGGGTCGGTAATCGCATCAATGACACGCGCCACCAGCATCAGCAGGCCGGCAGCCGCTGCCGACAGACCATAAACATCCGTGTAGAAGTACATCAGGTACGTCATCGTCGAGATGAAGTAGAGATTGATGCCAAGGTCACCCACGCCATAACCGATCAGCAGACGGCGACGCTCGGCTTTGGTTTGCGGTACGGACATCAGATCACGCCTGCCGCACGAAGCTCCGCATATTCGGTTTCGCTGATCCCGAACTCCGCCAGCACGCCGTAGCTGTCCGCGCCAGGGTCGGGCGCAGCGCATCGCAGCGCTGCTGCATGTGGAAAGAGCGACAGGTTGATGGGCGACCGCACCAGATTGACCTCGCCAAGCACTGGATGGGTGACGGGTACCGCCATGCCCAGATGCCGTACCTGCTCGCTTTCGAATGCTTCACCCACATCCTTGATCGCGCCACACGGCACGCCTGCGGGGTTCAGTCTGGCAACAAGATCATTCACCGTGAACTGCCTGAGCACCGTGTTGACGTCGGCTCGCAGTACATCACGATTCGCCAGGCGCCCCTTGGTCGTTGCGTAGTCGGCACGGCCGGCCAGTGCTGTTGCACCGAGCACGTTGCAGAATCGTGACCACATCGAAGGGCTTGCCGCCGCCACATTGACGAGGCCATCACTGGCTTCAAACGTGCCCATCGGCACCATCGTCGGATGATGGTTGCCCTGTGGCTGTGGCACTTCACCCTGCATCGTGTAACGGGCCGCCTGGAAATCGAGCTTCGCAAGCATCGCCTCCAGCAGCGAGGTGTGCACCCACTGGCCTTCACCAGTCCGCTCACGATGCAACAGTGCAATGAGAATGGCCTGGCCGAGAAACATGCCGGCAGACGTATCGCTGATGGCCACGCCCACCCGCAGGGGTCCGGTATCGGTGGAACCGGTCATCGCCATCAGGCCACTCTCACCCTGAATGATCTGGTCCACGCCCGGGCGGTTGCTGTCCGGGCCATGCTGGCCGAAACCGGAAATACTGGCGTAGATGATGGCGGGATTGATCTTCTGCACGTCGTCATAACCAACGCCAAGACGGCTTTTGACATCACTGCGGAAGTTCTCGACGATCACGTCTGATTGCGCGGCCATTCGCATGAACAGTTCAAGCCCCGCAGCCGACTTCAGATCGAGTTGTACCGAACGCTTGTTACGATGCAGGTTCTGTTCATCCGAACCGCGTCGGCCGCCAGTAATGGAACGCGCTGCGGCATCACCGGCAACGGGCGCTTCGATCTTGATGACATCCGCGCCCCAGTCTGCCAGCACGCGCACCGCCACGGGGCCGGCCCGGGCAATGGTGAGGTCAAGCACCCGCAGGTGGGCGAGCGGCCCGTCTCTGCGGACCGCAAGCTCCGGGGCGCGGGCCACAGACTCTGAACGTTCACTCATTCGGAGCGGATCAGACGTCCAGGCAGGGCATCGGTGGCATGCCCGTGCTGATAAGTGATGATCCCGTTCACCAGCGTTGCGAGGTAACCATCAGCCTTCTGCTGCAGTCGTGCGCCACCGGCCGGCAGATCGCGAATGATCTCAGGGGCAAGCACCCGCAGATTGGCGAAGTCGATGAGGTTGATGTCTGCCCGCATACCCCGTGCCAGCACCCCACGATCCGTCAGCATGACGGCCCGTGCGGTGTCCTGTGTCTGCAGTTTTACCAGGGTTGGCAGGTCGATCAGTTCACCACGCCGCCGATCGCGTCCCCAATGAGCCAGCAGTGTCGTGCAGAAACTGGCATCGCAGATGGTGCCAACGTGCGCACCACCATCACCAAGACCCGGCACGGTGTCCTTGTGCAGCAGCATTTCTTCGCAGCAATCGAGGTTGTTGTCGGCATAGTTGGCAAACGGTGTGTAGAACAGGGTCTTGCCCTCGCCTTCCACCATCAGGTCGTACAGATACGACCAGATATCAAGCCCCAGGCTCTCCGCCCGCGCCGCAATGCTGTCTTTCGGATGCGGTTCGTAGTCCGGGGTTGCGGTGACCTGCCAGACCTTGCGACCTTCGGCCATCATGCCGAACAAACGCGCAAAGCCCTTGCCAACCGACTCCGCCAGAATGCGTGCCTTGCGCTCTGGGTCACGCAGCGCGAGGAGTCTTTCGGCGAGTGGCAATCGTGCCACTTCCATATAACCCGGTCGCGTGGTGAACGGCGACAGTGTGGTGGTCAGCCCGGTGAGGATGCCGATGGGACGTGGTGCCACCTGACCACGCATCACCGTGCCACTGGCGGTGGCGTTTTCGATCTTGGCGAGCACCTTGCGCCAGCCATGTGGGCTGAGGCCCTGCGCAAGCGACACGGACATCGGCCGACCGGAGGCTGCGGCCATGGCTTCGATGTTGGCAAACTCATCGTCCAGGTCCGCAAAATCGGAGATCATCTCCAGCACACCGCGGCCCGCAGCCCGCATGCCTTCGGCAATGCCCAGCAGTTCCGCGCGCTCGGCGGTCAGCGAGGGCGTGGGCGCGCCGGTTGAAGAACGATGATTGAGCGTGCGCGAGCTCGAAAAGCCGATGGCACCGGCCTGCATGGCTTCGGTAACAAGCCGGCTCATCGCGGCGATGTCCTGGGCGGTCGCGGGTTCACGATTGGCACCCCGCATCCCCATGACATACACACGCAGCGCGGCGTGTGGCAGTTGTGCACCGATATCCATGTCGAACTGGCGGGTGGACAGGAAGTCGAGGTACTGGGGAAACGACTCCCACGACCACGGCAACCCTTCATGCAGCGCGGCACCTGGAATGTCTTCCACCCCTTCCATGAGCTGGACCAGGATTTCGTGATCTCTGGGGTTGACCGGCGCAAAGCCCACGCCGCAATTGCCCATGATGACCGTGGTCACACCATGGTGACTGGACGGCGACATGCGATTGGCCCAGGTGGCCTGGCCGTCGTAGTGGGTATGGATGTCGACGAAACCGGGGGTGACCAACGCCCCGTCGGCATCCAGTTCGTGTTTGGTGCGGCTCCTGATGCGGCCGATTTCCGAGATGCGTCCGTCCGTAATCCCGACATCGGCGGTGAACGCTTCACCACCTGTCCCGTCGATTACCGTGCCACCGCGAACAACCAGATCAAATGCCATGTCTGCACCCCTAACCCAAAGTCGTGATGTGTTCTAACACAGGCCGCGCAGCGGCGTCACCCGGGCGTGTAAACTCGTCGCCAGCCACGGGGGCGAATGGGGGCGAAAGGGGAAGAGAACACGATGCAAAAAGCAGCCATTGGTCTGATTCTGGTCGCGATCTTCGTGATCGCCGGGGCTTATTGGTACCTCGGCCGGTCGACCATCGAGGAAAAGCCGCTCTCCCAGCGGGATGACTCCACCATGCGCAGCACGTCCACCGGCAACGTGGTCGGGTTTATCGATGACCACGGATCACGCGCATGGCTGGGCATTCCTTTTGCCGAGGCTCCCCTCGACGAACGCCGATGGCGCGCACCGGCACCAAAGACCAGGAGCGCCGAGACGCTGGAGGCGCTGATCGCCGGGCCTGCGTGCCCACAGAAACCTTCACAGCTTACCGCTCCGACAAAAGCCGCCGTGACCGGTTCGGAGGATTGTCTTTTCCTCAATATCTGGTCACCGCCCAACGCCGTGGACCTGCCTGTCATGTTCTGGATTCACGGGGGTGGCAATACCATTGGTCATGGTGGCAGCTATTCGGGCGCAAAACTCGCCACGGCGCAGAACGTGGTGCTGGTCACGATCAACTATCGCCTGGGTCTGTTCGGCTGGTTCAGCCATCCTGCATTGCAGCGTGGTGATCCGCTCGATGATTCCGGCAACTACGGCACTCTGGACATGGTGGAAGCGCTGAAGTGGGTTCAGGCCAACATCGCAACGTTTGGTGGCAATCCTGCCAACGTCACGGTGTTTGGCGAGTCCGCCGGTGCGGTCGATACACTGTCGATGATGGCATCGCCCCTGGCGAAGGGTCTGTTCCATCGTAGCATCGTCCAGAGTGGCGGCTACCAACCGGCCACCGTGGCCACCGTGCAGAACTACATCGAAGACGGTGGCCACGAAAACAGCGGCAAGGAAATCGTCAACCAGCTGCTGGTGCAGGAGGGCAAGGTCAGCGATCGCGCTGCCGCGCGTGGCCTCCAGGAGGACATGCCCGCAACCGACGTGCGCGCCTATCTCTATGCACAATCTCCGGAAACGCTGTATGGCCTGTTCGAAAACGGCGGGTTTGGCATGATCAATACGCCGGACCTGATTGGTGATGGCACGGTGCTGCCGGCCATGACGGCGCAGGAAGTCTTCTCCTCTGCCGGGAATCACAATGCCGTACCCGTCATTCTGGGTACCAATCGTGACGAACCATCACTCTTCATGACCCGGGATCCACGGTATGTGGATACCTGGTTCGGTGTGTTCAACCGGCTGAAGGATGAGGTGTCCTACCGACGCCAGGTGCACTACGGTGCCAGCGCCTGGAAAGCGCGTGGTGTCGACGAAATCGCCCAGTACATGCGCGCCGACGGCAATGAACACGTGTATGCCTACCGCTTCGACTGGGACGAAGAACCCTCCATCCTCGGTTACGACCTGTCGGTCGCACTCGGTGCCGGTCACGCCATGGAAATCGCCTTCGTGTTTGGCGATTTCGAAAGCGGCATGGGTCTCAGCTACCTCTATCCTAACGACGCCGGTCAGTGGGCGCTGTCTACCAGCATGATGTCCTACTGGACCCGGTTTGCGCACACCGGCGACCCGGACCAGGGGCGAAACGATCAGGAGGTCGATTGGCTGCCCTGGGGGACCGACGGCAAGACGTTCATCATTCTCGACACCCCGACCACCGAAGGCATACGCATGACCGATGCCATCGTCACCGCCACTTCCATCAAGCAGGAACTCGACGCCGATACCTCAATCACCGATCAGTCCGAGCGCTGCGGCCTGTACGTTCGCATGTTTGGTCGTGACGGCCAGTTCGACGCCACCGAGTATGCCGCGCTCGGCGAAGAAGGTTGCAGCCAATACGATCCGGCGCAATTTGCCGGGTTCTGAACCAGCGTCTACCGAGGCACCGCGTATGAGCGCTGGCGACATGATAGGAGGGGTCTCCAGACCCCAAACCCTCAAAGCGGCTGGAGATCTCTGTCAAGAAGCACTGTCTGGCCTGCGCTTCTCGGGAGACAACCAGTCCGGGTTAGGAAAACCCCTTCAACTCCTTCTTCAACGCTGCAATCAGCCGCAGAATCATCCCCCCCACAATCACAAACTCCGCGTCCAGCAACGCCAGCGGGTGATCGTCGAGCTCCGCATCCTCATCACCCGTGACCCCTTCGATCCTGAATTTGCGAATCACACCCTGCTGATCCAGCACACACGTGATGACATCGTCAAACCGCACGGCGAGACGATCCAGTGTCAGGCCGTCCCTGACATGTTTCTGCACGCTGGCTGACGCCAGTTCCATGTCAAGCCAGCTCACCGATGCCTTGCCGGCGGCCGTGTCCAGCATCTTGCACTCGCGGCCAGCCTGGAATTGGGTTGGTCCGCCACCGAGGAAAACCTGTGACAACAGGCGCCCTATTGGTTCGTTGAAACCGAGGGGTACCGCTTCAAGACTGCCAAATGCACTGCGCAACGTATCGAGGAACAGCTCCGCCTGCGTTTCCGATGACGTGTCGATGCCGAGCAACCCTTCCTTGACGATGAACAGCCCCCACAGGCGCTGCGATTTCAGCAAGGTCTTTGGCATGAGCTCGGCATGGACTTCGTCCTTGAGATCGCGCTTTTCCTTGCGACTTGGATCACGGTGCATGCGGGATTGAAACGCGACGATACGATCTTCGAGCGCTTCGTTCACTGCCGATGCAGGCAGCAGTCGTGTCTGGATACGCAGCCGCAGCAGGTCTGCTCCTCCCACCCTTCGCGCGAGCATCGGGTCCGCATCACCGGCAGGCGATTCGAACCCGGCACTGGATTCTGTATAGACACCACAGGGCTTGAAGGCACGCTCTTCAAGAATGGCAGACAACGCCTGCTCGGAGACAGGCCACTCGCTCTGTACCCGGTACAGACGAAGATTGCGGAACATGGGTACACCAATCGGAAGGGGGCGCCATTATCATGATCGACCCCATGAGTGTCACTGTAGACGTCAGCTGCTAGCCTTGTTTACACGGGTCGGGAGATTCGCGGTAGTCGTGGGAGCAGCCTCCTTTGGAAGCGGTCTCCTGACCGCGAATAAATTCTGGCTGGGATTCGCGATCAGAAGATCGTTCCCACTATGGTTAAGCAGGGGCAGGAATGAAGTGGTCGACAAACAGGCATTGATTCTTGCGGGCGGTGGTGCCCGCGCGGCTTATCAGGTAGGTGCTCTGCGCCATATCGCTCGCACCATTCCTGATTGGCGTCCACAGATTCTGACCGGTGTTTCAGCCGGCGCGATCAACGCCATTCATCTGGGGAGCTATCGAGGGTCCTGGCACGAGTCTGTCGAGCAATTGCGGCAACTGTGGCTGGGCCTGGATACCGATCGGGTCTATCGAACCGAATTTCGTGCGCTGCTGGGCAGGTTTATTTCCGCCGCCCTGCCGCTGATGACGGGAGGTCGGGTCGGTCGGGAACGCATGCGCGGCATGGTCAACACCGAACCACTGCGCGAATACCTGAGTTCCGCGCTGACGATGCAGGGTGACCGGGTTACTGGCATCGCTGAGAACATTGGCGAAGGCTGGCTGGAATCACTCGCCATCGTCACCACCGACTACGACAGTGGCCGATCCACCGCGTGGATCGAGGCTGCCGGAACGGAAATGCGTGGCCGAGGCCAGATCGACATCCGGTTCACCAACCTCACGTTGTCGCATGTGCTTGCCTCATCAGCCCTGCCACTGTTCTTCCCGGCGATACCGATCGATAACCACTGGCATGGTGATGGTGGCGTTCGTCTCACCGCGCCACTGTCACCGGCTCTGCATCTGGGCGCCACACGCATCCTGGCGGTGTCACCACGCAAACGACCCACGGCCACACCCAAGCCAGAAAGCGCAGAACTTTCTTCGTACCCTGCACCCGCACAGATCGCCGGCATCATGTTGAACGCGATATTTCTTGATAACCTCGACTACGACGCACTGCAGATGACCCGCATCAACAAGCTGCTGCACGCGGGCGGGACAGAATCGCATGCGGGCATGCGGCCGGTCGAGGTGATGGTGCTCAGACCTTCGCAGGACCTGGGAGTACTGGCCAAGGAAAACGAATTCCGCCTGCCCCGATCCTTCCGGTTTTTTGAGCAGGGCCTGACCGACAAGAACATGAAAAGCGCGGACGCTCTGTCGATGGTCAACTTCGAACCGGAGTACCTGTCGATCCTCATCCGCATGGGCGAAGAGGACGCGGCGGCGCGGCACGACGAAATTGAGGCGTTCCTGCGCGGTGGTTCCTGCGCAGTGCCGGTCTGGTGATTCGCCCACTCCTGGTGATCGCTTGATTTAGCCGGGGTGTGATCGCAGACCAGCAGGTAGAATCCCCTCCCCCCAGATCTTTCCACCGACCCACCCGGCATGCTCACCCAGATCTTTTCCGTCATCGCGCCTGTTTTACTGATTGCGGGTGTCGGTTTCCTGTGGGCAAAACGCGGCATGCCCTTCGACAACACCACGATCAGCAGTCTGGTCATGAACGTCGGCTCACCCTGTCTGGTCTTTTCGTCGCTGACCCGCATCCAGCTGGAGGAGTCCGCTTTCACCGGCGTTTTGCTGGCCTCCCTCGGTATCCTGTTGGGTGCCCTGGTTCTTGGTGCCGGGCTGCTGACGCTCTTGCGACAACCGATGCGGACCTTTCTGCCCTCACTGGTACACCCCAATACGGGCAACATGGGGTTGCCGCTGGCGCTCATGGCGTTTGGCGATACCGGTCTTGCACTCGCTATTTCGTACTTTTTTGTCAACTCGGTCTCGCAATACACCCTGGGCCTGACCATTTCCTCGGGCAGGTTTTCAGCTGCGCAGTTGATCAGGCAACCCATTATCTGGGCGGTCGCTTTTGCGCTGCTGGTCCGCGAAGCAGAGCTCGCGGCACCGGAATTTCTCGCTAACACCACGCAGATTGCCGGTGGACTGGTGATTCCGGCCATGCTGTTGATGCTTGGCAATTCACTCGCCAGCCTGAAGATCGCAGGGCTGGGAATTGCGAGTGTGATCGCCGTCGCTCGCCTGGGTCTCGGGTTCGGTCTGGGGCTCGCGATGATCAGCCTGCTCAATCTGGAGCACGAGGTGGCCGGTGTGGTCATCATGCAGGCCACCATGCCGGCTGCGGTCTTCAACTACGTGTTTGCCGAGCGATACGGTCAGCAACCGGAGAAAGTAGCGGCAGTGATCCTGATCTCGACGGTCATCTCATTTCTGACGCTACCTGCACTGGTTGCATTTGCGATCAACCTGCCGTGACATCGCCATCATGAGTGATCAAATCGAGGTCCAGGTCGACAGCATCGCCTTTGGCGGCGACGCAGTGGCTCGCCACAACGGTATGGCGTTGTTCATACCTGGCGGTGCACCTGGTGATCTGCTGCGTGTGCAGATCACCGAACGCAACCGTCGCTACGCACGCGCTTCGATTGTGGACGTTGTCCAGGCAGGCAATGCCCGCGTTACACCACCCTGCCCCGTGTATCCACTCTGCGGCGGCTGTCAGTGGCAACACATCGACTATGCCGATCAGTTCCAGGCCAAGGTCGACATCGTGGCACGAGCGCTCCAGCGTTTCGAACCCCGAACGGTACACCACTGGCCGGCGCCGGCTACGTCAGGCTACCGCCGTCGGGCACGCCTGCACTGGTCGAACCGGGATGGGCTGACGATCGGCTTTCGTGAACGTCAATCCGAGCGTCTGGTAAACGCCAATACGTGCCTGCAGCTGCAACCAGCCCTCGACGCCTGCCTGCCTCGATTGCGCGCGCTCCTGCAACCTTCGGGTCGAACAACAGGCAACGCAGAATTACTTTGCAATCACCAGGGTGAGATCCATCTGGGTCTGCGTGTCGACCCGGGTGATGACGCCAGAGTGATTGCCGCCCTGAACGCGTTGCAGGATCCATGGTGGAGTGGCGTCAGACTGACTGGGGGCACAACGTCACTGATCATTGGCGCCTCGGCGCTGGTACTCGATGCACGCGGCCTGATGGCCAGTGCAACCGCGTTCACCCAGGCCAATCCTGCACAGGATGCGGTGCTTCGGGATTGTGTTTCTCGCCTTGTCAGCAGCGTTGCGGCAAAACGGGTCCTGGAGTTTCATGCCGGCATTGGCAATTTCACCCTCGATATCGCTCGAGCCGGTGTCGAGGTCGAAGCCGTCGAGGCGAATCAAGAGGCGGTCAACCTGTTGCGGAGCAACTGCACGGGTCTGAACGTACACGCGACGGTCGCCAACGCCGAGCAGCACGAGTGGCTGCGGAAACCAGACTGCGTATTGCTCGATCCTCCGCGTGAAGGCGCTGCGGCATTGATGGCTCGACTGGTTGCGAAGCGCGTACCGCACATCATCTATGTATCCTGCGATCCAATGACTTTGACGCGTGATCTGGCAGAACTCGTCAAATCTCGATACCGGTTACATGAAGTCAACATCATCGACATGATGCCGCACACGTATCACATCGAGACGGTGTGTTTCCTGTCACGCCACTGAGGCGCGCCAACACGTGGACGATTGCGTGTCCAGGCCAGCAGCACACTGACCACATCGTGCATACGAACGGGTTTGGCCACGTAGTCGTTCATGCCAGCATCCAGACATCGATCACGGTCACCCGATAGTGCATTGGCGGTCATGGCGATAATCGGCACGTCCCGCCAGGCTGCATGTTCTCGGATCGCCCGGGTGGTCGCATAACCGTCGAGTACCGGCATCTGACAGTCCATGAGAATGGCGTCGAAGAGGTCATGTTCGAGCAGACCGAGCGCCTCGCCGCCATGATTGGCGACGACGCACGTAACGCCACAACGGCCCAGCATCGTCCTGGTCAACAGCTGGTTGGTCGCATTGTCTTCAACGAGCAGAACTCGCAGCCCTTCGAGCTGCTCCGCCAGCGTGCTGTCGGCAGGTGACGCCGTCGGAGCGGGGACCGGTAAAATTTTGGCCATCTCATCAACCTGCACGGGAAGGGCGACGATGAAAGTCGATCCTGCATCGATCTGACTGTCGAGTTTCAGGGTACCGCCCATCAATTCAACCAGCTGGCGGCAGATCGCCAGTCCCAGACCCGTACCACCAAACTTTCGTGTGGTGGATGCATCAGCCTGACTGAAGGGCTGAAACAGGCGTGCGGACTGCTCTGCCGATATGCCAATTCCGGTATCCCGCACCTGGAAGAGCAGATCACCGAACAGTCGATCCCCGTCGCGCGTTTCCGCCATGCTGTCGACCTGGATCCGGAGGCTGCCTTTCGATGTAAACTTCAGGGCATTGCCAACCAGATTGTGCAGAACCTGGGCAATTCGCAAACCATCACCCAGGTACCCGGGCCGGAGCGATTCGCCGACCACGATTTCGAATTCCAGCCCCTGCTGTCTGGCTCGCCCGGCGTAGGTCGACTGGATATCGGCGAGCACCGCCCGGATGTCCAGCGGTCGGTTTTCCAGCACCAGTCGACCGGCCTCGATCTTCGAAAAATCAAGAATGTCGTCGATGATGCCAAGCAGGTGCCGCGACGCAACCTGGATTCGATCAAGAAAGGTCCTCTGCTCGGCTTGCAGTGTCGTGGTGTGCAAAAGATCCGTAAAACCAACAATCGCATTCAGGGGCGTACGGATTTCGTGACTCATGTTGGCGAGGAAACTGCTCTTCGCACTTGCCTCGTTGGTTGCGCGCTGTCGGTTGGCCCGCTCTTCGAGCAGACGGCTGGCGAGCGCCAGCGAACCCATGAATCCGAGACCGGTGGCCGCCGTTTCCAACGCGTGATCGGACCATAGCTGGTCAATATTCAGCCCTTTCTGTCGAGCCAGCCCGACGGCAACACCCGCGGTGAAAAAGAGCAGACCACCCAGGTAACTCGCTGCGCCGTTGATACCTCTCCGGGTTCCTGCACCGGCTGCCCACAGGCACAGGCCGAGGCTCCCGATGATCAGTCCCAGACCGAGGTTGGGGAAGTGCCTGAAGATCGGAAAGAAATTGACCAGCACAATCATGGCGGCAGCAAAGGTCAATCCGGTCCGAAGCCGCGGCGACCACTCGCCAACGCGCAGAAAGTCGCGGGAAAACAGAAGCAGACCCATCAGCATCACACCGATTGAAACGCGCAATGTGAAGTCATGCCAGATCGGATAATCCGGATACAGGAACTGAGGGCCGAAACCGACATCAGCAAGACGCCAGACAAACGCACCCATCAGAGCCATGGCGAAGTGAAAGAAGATGACTTCCCGCACCAGCAACCAGACACATAAATTGTAGAGTGCGAGTGTCAGGAGCAGTCCGAAAATGAGGCCTGTGACGAGGCTGTCGATACTGCTTCGCTCGGACCACACCGCACTGCTGGCAAGCGTTGGCACCAGCGAGACACTTGAATAGCTGTCGATGCGCAGCACAATCTCGTGACGGCCAGCCTGCATCGCCACCGGGAATGCAACCTGGCGGTAGTTGATCTGACGCACGTCAAACGGCAACCCCGTCCCCGCCTGCAACTCATTCAGCAATCGTCCATTGACATGGTGCTGAAAGCCGGCGAGTCGAAGGTTGCCGGTGCCAAGACCCAAAACCCAGTCCGGCACGTGCGCAGGAGGACTCCCCACCTCGAAAACAAATCGCACCCACTGAGCATTGCGTGAAAAACCGAGGTTGATCGTCCGGCCTGGGCTCCTTGCCCAACCATCCGCTGCCGGTGCGTTGGCCAGGAGCGCAGTGGTCTGCACCTCGGCAATGCCGCCCAGAAGGTAGGGCCCGAAAGACGTCGGGCCTAACCGCAACACATCGGACGGACGGTTGCCGCGATCAGCAAAACCCGGCCCTGCCGCCATGAGCAGACAGCAGCACACCAGACCAGCAATCGTCGATCGACCGTTCACCCGATGAGTGTAGCCATCCAGCACAATTCGGCTGCGAAGGGGTCGGCATCCTGGCCCAGACTATTCACGAATAGACCGGGCCGGTCCGGACCCTGCAAGAACATTCTGCCGAGGCGGTTCCTGGCCCGGGCGTCATTCCGTCGGATCCAGCAACATGAACGCAAACGTACCGTGGGCGAGCAGCCGGGAATCGGCATCACCAGTGACCACTTCCGCCCGCAGACTGACCATTCGGCGCGACCGGTTGACGACCTCCGCCCGGCCGACAATGCGCTGTCCGGCAGACGCAGCACGCACATAGTTCAGGTTGGCGTTGATGGTCGCACCGCGGGTGCCCAGCGACCCGACGGCGTAGGCACACGCCGTGTCCGCCAGCGCAAAGAGCAATCCTCCATGCGCAAGGCCTGAGGCATTGATCAGTTCAGGCTTCACGGTAGCTTCCATCTCGCAGACGCCCGCCTCCGCTCGAATGAACTGCATGCCGAAGTGATCCAGAAAGCCGGCATCCTTCTGCAACACTTCCTGCTGACGCGGATCGATAGACATCGAAAGCTCTGATTCCTGGTGAACGTACAGGCTTCGAATTGTGGCACGATTGCCCCATGCTCACCTGCACTGCGCCCGGAACATTCATGAATCGTCCGGGTCAGGCACCCACCGTCTTGCCGGGACTACCATCTTTCCGGGACCACAACTCGTGGATCGATACCAGGGTCGACAACTGGTGGGCGAACATGCAACAAACATCGAAGATTTCGGCATATCGCATCTGCTGGTGGCGCAGCGCTGGCCGGGGTCGATGCACTTGCCCATGATGGACACTTCACGCGCTCCGCCGAGTTTATCCCCGTCCTGGCGCTCCTCATCGGCTCCTCATTACAGCTCCTCATCATCAGCTCAGGCGTATGCAGCTCGAACCACCTCCTGCCTCCGATCTAACGATCTGCCAAGGGGGCCGTCAGAGCACGGTCGCACTGCACATGGCAGGACAGCACGCGGACAGGATGTTTCTCAATGGTGGGCGACTGGAAAAGCGGTTGCAGTTGATCAGCAAGGCGCAGGCAGAGGCGCTGAGCCGCGGCCGGCAATTGCACTTTGCCGTGCACGCCGTACCACTGTGCGCAGACACCGACACGCAAGCCTGGGCAGAGATTGATGCCCGACTGGCACGCATCGACCCGATGCTCAAACCACGACGTGAAGAGCAGGTCAATGGTGCCACTGGCAGGTGGGCTGGCGGCGGTGATCCACTCACCCATCTGGATGCCAACGAAGGTTACTGTACCCGTCTGATCGGCAGCCCGGCGATCACTTTTGAACACATCCAGGAACTCAGGTCCATCGGTGTAGACAGGCTGCATCTCGAACTCTGGAATGCTCAGTTCATCGGTCAGGTTTTGCCTCGAATCCACGAGATCTGAGCCTTTCTGTCAGCCGAAAAAAGTTTCAGCAGGGGTCTTGCTGTATGAATTTAGTGTGCTACATTACCAATACACTAGTAATCCATGACACCAAGATGCATGAGTGGCATGACAATGAACCGATCTACTTGCAGCTACGCACAACCGTTCTGAACCGGATTCTCGCCGGCACGCTGACGGAAGGCGAGGCTGTGCCTTCAGTCCGACAGGTCGCCACCAGCGAGCGAATCAACCCGTTGACGGTCACGCGTGCCTACCAGTTGCTGGTCGACGAGGGTCTGCTGGAAAAACGGCGTGGCCTTGGCCTGTTTGTGACCACGGGTGCCAGCGCCAAGGCCCGTACCAGTGAACGTGAAACCTTTCTCACGATCGAGTGGCCACGAATTCGCCAGCGGATGGACGCCCTCGGAATCGACCCACATTCCCTGCTGGCCCTGATGAAGAGTGAAGACGCATGAACGTTATTGATGCCCGACAACTGGTCAAACGATACGGCGCCAATGCTGCTCTGGATGGTTTTGATCTGCAGGTGCCACCCGGCCGGATCGTTGGCCTCATCGGGTCAAACGGCTCCGGCAAGACGACTGCATTGAAGGCCATTCTTGGCCTCACCACGCTCGACAGCGGAGAACTGGTCATCAACGGACTCTCCCCGTGGGCCAATCGCGCCCGTCTCATGGAAGATGTCGCCTACATTCCCGATACCGGCATCCTGCCACGCTGGATGCGCGTCAGTGATCTCGTGGACTACGTCGCCGGGGTGCACACCCGATTTGATCGTGCGCGCGCCGAGGCGATGCTGGCCAGAACAGACATCAACGCCAGTCGCCCGGTTCGGGTGCTGTCCAAGGGCATGCAGGTTCAGCTGCATCTGGCGTTGATCATGGCAATCAATGCAAAGCTCCTGGTGCTCGACGAACCCACCCTCGGCCTCGATGTACTGTTTCGTGAGCAGTTCTACGACACCCTGCTGAACGACTACTTTGAAGGTGAGCGCAGCATTCTGATCACCACCCACGAAGTGCGGGAGATCGAACACGTACTCACCGACGTGGTTTTCATTGCGCGTGGCAAGTCACGCCTGGCCGCCTCGATCGACGACATTCGCCAGCAGTACACCAAGCTTACCCTCACCTCCGGGACTACTCCGCCGGAAGGATTTTTCGGTCGACGTCAAACCCTTGCCGGGGTTGAGTGCATCTACAGGGATATTCCCCGCGAGGTGCTGGCAGGTGTCGGCGCTGTCAGCGTTCCAGATCTTGTTGAACTGTTTGTAGCCATCATGGAGGCCCCTCATGCATAACCTCATAACGCTTGTGAACCGCGAGTGGCAGGAACATCGGAACACGTTCCTGTTTCCGCCAGCAATCATTCTCGCGCTGATCGTGATCGCCGTACTGCTGGGTGTCATGCTCGGTGAGAAAGTGAAGGTGCAGATCGAACTGGAGAATGAGCGGGACACCAGTCCTTCCACCTTCCAGCAGTTCGACAGGCGACCGGCTGCCGGGTCCTATAGGGTTGCCGCGCATGAGGGGCAATATTCAGAACCGCGTGCGACGCACGTCGCGCAATACAATACCGCGTCGACCCTGAGTGAACTGGCCGACGCCGATGTTGGCAAACTGCCGCGAATACTCGACGAACTTAACCATCCCTTTTTCCTGGTCTTGATCCTGGTGTCACTGTCTGCGGCCATCAGCGTCACCTACGATGAACGCAAGGACCGCTCGATTCTGTTCTGGAAGTCGATGCCGGTCGACGATACAGAAACCGTGTTGGCCAAGTTTTTCTTCGTCAGCTGGATCGCGCCACTCGCCACCGTCGCGGCAGTCGTGTTTGCAAGATTGTTGCTGGCTGGTGTGGCAAGCGTCTACTCGGACGAACTGGAACTCGGAGAGGTCTGGGGCAATGCCCAGGTATGGAGCGGCTTTTTCGGAGTCATCACGGGCTTCCTGACGCTCGGACTCTGGGTCGCGCCCATCTACGCCTGGTTGATGCTGGTCGGAGCGCTGGTACCCCGATCGCCGACGCTGATCGCGCTGCTCTCGCCCCTCGTGGTGATGTGGCTCGAATGGTTGCTCTTCGACTCGACGTATCTGCTGGGTTTTGTCACCTCGCACATCACGCCAAAAACGCTGTATTCGGGAAACTCCGGATTCACAGGCCAGCTGGAGCTGCTGCTCTCAGCGAACTTCGGCATCGGTCTTGCGGTGGCTGCACTGTTCCTGGCCATGACCATCTACGCACGCAGACGCTTCAACGAAATCTGATCCCGCAGGAGCGATCTCCTGATCGCGAACAGGTAAAAACCAGGAGTGGAGTGTGGGAGTGATCTCCTGATCGCGAACTTCAAGGATTCGTAGTCAGAGACCGCTCCTGCAATCTGCAGAATCGCGAAAGAGGTCACCTACCGGTGATCCACAAACACATGTTCCTTGGCGAGCCACATCGTTGATCGCCTGAAGTCGATGAACTTCGATTCATCCTCTATCGCGCGCTGATTGGCGAGCCGACGCTCCGGTGTGACCACACTGGTCACCCCACGATCAAACCAGAGTTCCGCGTGACCGGCGTAAGCCTCTACCTGCGTTCCACGTGCGCTGCGCAGATCCGCTTCGATCGGGTCGTCGACACGATGTACCTGGATATAACGGGCAATGCCTGAACCTGCTGCCTGCCGGCGAATGAGCGGTCCATGGTTTGAGTACCAGTAACGCTGCATGGCCGCTTCGCCCAGTTCTGCGCGAGCGCGCAGCGGGAAGTAAAGCTTCACAAAACCGCTGCGCGGTGTCGCAACAATGTTCTCAGGCGTTGCATTGACCTGCGGAAACTCATGCGCGAGCCACAGTGGTGATTGTGACAGGTCGATGAACTTCGACTCATCGACCACCAGCGCAGCACCTGCTG
>Ga0163144_10009611_pt1 | contig 20747 bp, 17 predicted proteins | sample OliLak19BULKMAT1_FD_123175 | JGI IMG/M metagenome (GOLD analysis project Ga0163144, IMG submission 123175) | Freshwater microbial mat bacterial communities from Lake Vanda, McMurdo Dry Valleys, Antarctica - Oligotrophic Lake LV.19.BULKMAT1 | ecosystem: Environmental > Aquatic > Freshwater >... | reverse complement strand
GCGCTGCCACGCCAGGCAGCGGACATCCGGGCGGAGACGCTGAAGAAGCGTGACCGGTTGCCATCACTGTCCCACACGCCCAAGCCTGCGGGTTCAGTGGCCATCTCCATGTCGGCGCGAGCCAGCGCCAGAGCATCTGATGCGTCGCGGTCGCACGGCGCAATCGAACGCGCGTGCTGCGCTGCCACCGCTGCGCCACGACTGTCTCCCGCCCATCTCAATGTTTGGCTCAACCCGTTCCACGATTCAGCGTCGCGCGGATCAGACTGCGTCAGCGCAACCCAGCGTTCCGTCGCCTGGCCCAGCTCACCGCGCCATGCCGCCACCGATGCCAGCCCCCGGGCGCCAAGACGCGATAGGCTGCCAGTGTCGCGCGCCAGCGCTGTAAAGGTCGCAGCCGATTCCTCGTATTTCCCGGCCCAGCCGAGCACAGTGGCATAGCCGGCGCGCAGGTCGATGTTGTCAGGGGCACGTTGTAACGCTGCGGCGTAGCGACGCAGTGCCGCATCGTGGTTGCCCGCTCGTGCGAGTGCGTGCGCCGCGCCAAAGAGCGCGTCGACATTACCGTGATCGAGTGCGGCCGCGCTGTCGAACGCCACCACGCTCGCACCGTATCGCCCGGCCCACGAAAGGGTCTGGCCGAGCGCGATGAGTGATGGAACGGCAGGCGCACCATCGAGCAGTGACTGTTTCAGGATGGTGATTGCCGAGCCATACTGTCCACTGCGTGCCAGCATCTGCGCGCGTGATAGCCGATCACCGTCGCCCGCCTCGGCGCTCGCCGCACCTGTGGAACATTGCACCGCTGACTGCGCGGCAGCAGTGGTGGTGAATGCCACCAGTGCCGCGAGATTGCCGGCGATTCTGACGGCGTGTCGATGCTGCGCTGTGATCGTCGTGTGTCGTCGCATCCGAGGAGCGTCGCCGGAGAACCAGCGAGAGCTGGAAGGGAAACCGATGGTTCTCAGTCTCGGCCGTTTGGTCGGAACGCTGTACTTCGATGCGGTTGGCTTCCAACTTCACCCCTGCCCCTTTCGTCCTGGGCCACGCAGTGCCACGTGTATGCGAGCCGTAGAGTGCGGATCAGGCGGCCAGGGAGGATGGAGAGGTCCGTCTCCTCGGGCTGGCGCCCTCGATCGGTGGATCGGCCACGCAGACTGGCGGTGTCGGCTGAAGGGCTGCGGGCGGGCGTCATCGAGGCGCTCGGAACAGAGCGGCCTCGAGTCGCCCCGAATTTCTCACGCACTGCGAGAGCGCCCTCGTCAAGCCGCGCTGTGCTCCGCCGCCGCGCCAGCGCCCGCCACCCACTCCAGAACCATCCCGCAATACCACGCTACCACGCTACCATGCCAGATACGCGATGACGACCGGCCACGACCGACGTCACCACCGATTGTCGCTCGCGATAGTTACACGACGGTCAGGGTTGGCGGTGACGCAGGGACCGACGGCGCGCGTGTAAGCGGCGGCGCGCCGACCGAGAGTGCCGGCGCTGCGGTGTCAGGATGACGTGCCGGTCGCGGCGTGTTGACGCGCATCACTGCGGTGGTGAGGAAATCCAGCTGCTCCGCCTCCGATGGCGTGGCCGTGCTGCGCGACCGCAGTCGCGTGGCGGCGGTGGTGGCCACGCCGGAAGGGGACGAGTTGCGCATCTACGACCTGCGCAGTGGCCTGAAGCAGGTCTGGCTCCGTGCGCCCGTCATCCGGATGCCGCTGTGGAGCCCGCGCGGCGACCGGATCGTGGTCCGCGTGGAGGATGATGCCGGTGCGGCGCTGGTGATCGGTTCACCCGACGCCTCCGGCGCGCCCGACACGCTGATGCGGCGCGTTGGTGATCGTGACGCCCTCGACGCAATGGAATTCAGCGATGACTCCACCATCATCGCGCGCGGGGTCCAGACGGCGATGGCATTCCGTATCACGCTTTCAGGTAGAACGGTCCGCCTCGACACGTTGATGAACGACGTGTACTACATGACGCGCTCGCCGGACGGCAAACGGCTTGCCTGGCACACGTCGCAGTCCAACCAGCTGTTCACCAGTCTGTATCCCCCGGGCACGCAGCGACAGCAGGTGGCCATCGGCGGTGTGGAACCGATCTGGCTCTCACCCACAAATCTGCTCTTTCGCTCGAGCGTCACCTGGTACACGGCACGCCTCGATCCCATCACGGGCGCGCTCGTCGGTGCGCCGACCCTCTGGGCCCGCGATCCACGCTTCGTGGACACCCCCGGCTGGTCGAACCGCCCGTCGTGGGACGGCGGCATCATCTACCCGCAAGAACCGTTGCAGAGCGCCGTACGATACCTTCGCTTCGTTCCCGACTTCGTCACGCGACTGAAGGCGGCCGTCGACAGCGTGCGCCGGTGACTGGCGCTGCTGCATTCGTGACGGCAACGCTACGTCCGCCGCGCCGCGCCGACGCCATCGGGTCCAATGCATGAGCGAGTCGACACAGCGCCTCACGGTCGCCCTTGCCGACCGGTATCGCATCGACCGCGAACTCGGTGCCGGCGGCATGGCGACCGTGTACCTCGCGCATGACCTCAAACACGAGCGCGATGTCGCCATCAAAGCGCTACATCCCGACCTCGGCGCGGCGCTCGGGGGCGAACGGTTCCTGAGCGAAATCCGCACCACCGCGCGCCTGCAGCATCCGCACATCCTGCCGCTGCTCGACAGCGGTGAGGCGGACGGCCTGTTGTACTACGTGATGCCGCTCGTGACCGGCGAAACGTTGCGCGCACGGTTGGAGCGCGAACGCCAGTTGCCCATCGCCGATGCCGTGCGTATTGCGCGGGAAGTGGCGAGCGCGTTGGACTACGCGCATCGGCAGAGCGTGATCCATCGCGACATCAAGCCGGAGAACATTCTCCTGCATGACGGCCAGGCGATCGTGGCCGATTTCGGCATCGCCCTCGCGGTGCAGAGCGCCGGCGGCACGCGCATGACGCAGACGGAACTCTCGCTCGGCACGCCGCAGTCCATGAGCCCCGAGCAGGCGATGGGCGAGCGCACCATCGACGCCCGCAGTGATGTGTATGCATTGGGCACAGTGTTGTACGAAATGTTGGCCGGCGACGCACCGTTTACCGGTGGCAGTGCGCAGGCCATCGTGGCGAAGGTGTTGAGTGAGCGGCCCACGGCGCTGCACACGTTGCGTGACACGGTGCCGACGCATGTTGAGCAGACGGTATGTACCGCGCTCGCGAAGTTGCCGGCCGATCGCTTTGCCAGCGCCGCGGAGTTCGCGACGGCGCTGTCCAGTACAAGCAATGCCACGTTCGCATCATCCACTGCCCCGACGCCGGCGCGCTCCGTGTGGCGCGACGCGCGTACCTGGCTCGCGTTCTCCGTGGTCGTGGTGAGCGTCGCGCTGGTGGCGTTGTCGCGCATGCGACCCGCAATGACCGGCGTGGTCAGTCGCCAGCAGGTGCTCCTCTGGGAAAGCAGCATGCCGCCCGCACTCGCGCCTGGCGGTCGACTGATTGCAACGCAAGCCACGATTGCGCCCGATGGTTCGAGTCTCGTCTTCTCCGATTCGACGGCGACCGGGTTCGCGCTCAAGCGAAAGCGGCGCGAGGAGAGCGAAGCGACCATCATGGCCGGCACGGAGGCCGCCCTGTCTCCCTTCTTTTCGCCCGATGGAAAGTGGGTGGGCTACCTCACGCTCGACCAGAAATTGCGCAAGGTGCCGGTGGACGGTGGTGGATCGGTCACGCTCGCCGAGGACGTGATGTTCCAGTATCGCACGGCAGCGTGGCTGGACGACGGCACCATCGTCGATCTCGCCCGTGACCTGATGATGAAGCGCGTTTCCGCCGACGGGGGAACGGCGGTCCCAATTCCCGGATGGGAGCCGAAGGGATATCCGATCTCGGCGGCGGCGCTGCCGGGAAGCAAGGGATTCCTGGTCACGGTCTGCTCGGCCAACTGCGCCATCCAGTCGGCCGTGTATGCCTGGGCATTCGACATGCCCCGCCTCTCCCTCCTGGTACCCAACGCGGCCGGGAACTGGTATTCTCCGACCGGACACCTCCTGTACACCAGCCGAGACGGCGGGCAGTACGCCACGGCGCTGGACATCGACGAGCTCGCACTCACGTCGGGCGCCGTTCCGGTCATCGAGAGCGTCGACCCGGTGCGCTTCGTGATGAGTGCATCGGGCACCGTGCTGTACTCCACCGACGAAGCCAAGCGCACGCTGAATGAACTCGTCTGGGTCACGCGTGACGGTGGGGCGACGCGCGCCGACTCATCGTGGGTGGGGCACTTCGAGTACCCGACGCTCTCACTTGACGGGAAGTCGATCGCGGTCAGCATCCAGGACCGCAGTACGGAACTCTGGATTCGCAGCCCCGATGGCAGCAAGCGGAAAGTGCAGCCGCAGGGCAGCATCGCCTGGCGGCCGTCATGGATGCCCGATGGCAAGTCGCTCATGTTCGTGTCAGCCGGCAACGTCGTCAAGAATGCGCAGGATGCCGCGATCTACCGGGTGCCCGTCGACGCAAGTGCCCCGGCGACCCTGGTGCAGCGCGGTGCGTACGGCTCGTGGGAAGCCGAGGTATCACGTGACGGCACCTGGATGGTCATGCGATCCGATGAAGTCGGCGGCGGGAACGTCCTCCGGGCGCGCCGACTCACGGGTGATAGTGCACTGGTCACCATCGACGCAAACAACGAGCGTGGCGAATCGTTGAACATCGCGCTCTCGCCAGACAACCACTGGCTCGCCTACACATCGAACCAGAATGGCATCCGGACGGAAGTGTGCGTGACGTCGTTCCCCGATGCGTGCACGAAGGTGCTGGTGTCCACGGGTGGCGGCACCGAACCGCGCTGGTCGCGCGATGGCCGCGAACTCTTTTACGAGAGCGGCGGCGTGTTGCGGTCGGTGTCCGTGCCGCCCGGTCCGAAGCTTGCCCCGGGTGTTCCGCGAGCGTTATTATCACTCGGCTCCTATCGTCGCGCACGCAATCGGCAGCAGTACGACGTCTCGCCCGATGGTAACAGGTTCCTGATGATCCGTGAGCGTCCTGCGTCGGCCAATCACGGGGTCATGTACGTGGACGACTGGTTGGCGGAGTTGCGCGCGAAGGTAACGCGATGAGCGACGTCGTTGCCCGCCTCAGCACCGTCGTTTGCCAGCGTGATCGTCGTACTCTGCGACCATGGGGTCAGAGTCCATGCTCTCTTCCGCGTTCGACCCCTTGTTGCGGGTCCCTTGTGCGCGTGCCCTGTTGCGTGTGCCGGTGGGGATACGGCGATCGCGCCGCGTCGCGGACGCCAGATTAACGACGTCGCGCGAGCGCCCATGCGGCATGCTCGCGTACGAGCGGTTCGTCGGCTTGTTGTGCGCGAGTGAGGACGTCAACGTCATCCGTCGTACCGACGTTTCCGAGGATCACGGCTGCGTTGCGCTGCAGCCCGCGCAGCTTCGCCCGCTTCATCGGTGACTTCTGGAACGCCGCGCTGAACGCCGCTTGATCCAGCGCCAGGATGTCCGTCGCCAGCGTCACCGCGTCCTTGCCGGCGATGAACTCCCGCGCCCGGAACGGCGACTGCTCGGCCAGCGCGACAGAGAACTTCTGATTCCACGGGCACACACTCTGGGAGATATGTCGGTATAACCGTTTTGAGATCGAGATCGTCACAGGTCGCCGAGCCGAGGTGCGGCCGCAGCAGTAGCGTCCAGGCGTGACCCTGATTTCGGACGAAGTCCGGCGCCGCGGTCTCCACCCTTCGTCGATAGAGTAGCGACGTCCGTCCGGTCCGCCGGAGCACTGCAAGGCCAGCTGGTAAAATCATATGCGATCGGATATATTCTGGGATGAACCCGGTGTACATCCTTCGCCTCGCCCTCGGCCGGACGCAGCAGGAACTCGCCACGTTGGCGGACACCTCGCAGTCGGCGATCGCCGCGTACGAAGGTGGCCACAAGAGCCCGACCTGGCGCACAGTCGAGCGGCTGGCGCAGGCGGCAGGCTTGACGGTCGAGGTGCGGTTCGTGCCTCCGCTCACCCGCGAGGATCGGCGCTCGTTATTACTGCATGAGGCCATCGGCGAGCGACTGTGCGCGGAGCCCGACACCGTACTGACCCGCGCGCGCGCCTCACTGGACCGCATGCGCGCATTGCATCCCGGTGCTCGGCTGCTGCTCGACGAATGGCGATGCCTGCTGCGGCGCCCGCTCGACGCACTGCTGCCGGTGCTCACCGATCCAATGCCCTAGGCGCGCGAACTGCGTCACGTCACGCCGTTTACCGGCATCCTGTCGGCGGCCGAACGCGCGCAGGTGTATCGGGCGTTCGCGCAACGCGAACGCGACGATGCGTCGGACCATACTGCGTCGCTGGACCAGGCGTCATGACCCGTGACCAGTTCGAGCACGCGATTCGCGCCGCTGGCGCGGTGCTGGGTGTCACGGAATTGCTGGTGATCGGCAGCCAGGCGGTGCATGGCAGCATGGCGGGACCGTTGCCGATCGAGGCCGCGCGCTCGGTGGAGGTCGATGTCGCCGTGCTCGGTGACGCTGAGGGCGACTGGCGGACCTGATCGATGGCTCGATCGGCGAGGCCTCAATGTTTCATGACACGTTCGGCTATTACGCACAAGGCGTCGTCGAATCCACCGCGCGCCTACCAGACGGGTGGCAGGCGCGGCTCGTGCCGTTCGACACGCCGGGCACGCGTGGTGTCACGGCGTGGTGCCTCGAGCTCCACGATCTGTGGGTCTCGAAGGCGGTGGCTGGCCGGGAAAAGGACCGCGAGTTTTGTCGGGCACTGCTGCAACGTGGCGTGGTGATGGCTGACGTGCTCGAGTCACGTCTCGACTCCGCGCTGGCTCTCGATCCGCGTGTCCGCACGGTCGCGCGTGGGTGGATGGCAGCATGAACGACGTGCCGATTGTTCCGGCCACCCGACGCCGGCTACTGTGTCGAGTGCCGTGCGCTGCTGAGAACAACGGGGCTGCGTTGTGGCGTTGTGCGTGAGCCGGGGCGTCATCGCACAGGGTGGCGGGTCCGCGTGGCGAACCGCGTGATGGCGCACGCGACGAATCAACGACTCAACGGATGGAGTGACGGTGATGGGCGACGAGAAGACAGGAAGTCACGCGCCGGACGTGGCGGTGATGGCAGGCGGCTGCTTCTGGGGTGTCGAGGAGATCCTGCGGGCTGTCCCTGGGGTGCTGGACACTGACGTCGGGTATACCGGCGGCTGGTTGGAGAACCCGACATACCACGACACGCACGACAGCGCGTCAGGGCACGCGGAGGCCATCCGCGTGACCTTCGACCCGGCCGTGCTGAGCTACGAAGTGCTGCTGGAGCAGTGGTTTTTCAAGCTGCATGATCCCACCACGCTGAATCGACAGGGCAACGACGTCGGCACGCAGTATCGCTCTGCCATCTTCCCGCAATCGGCTGAACAGCGGGCCACGGCGGAGCGCGTGTTTGCGCGCGTGAACGCGTCGGGGAACTGGCAGCGTCCGGTCACGACGACCATCGAGCCGGCCGCGCCGTGGTATACGGCCGAGTCGTACCATCAGGATTATCTGCGGAAGCATCCGAACGGCTATAGCTGTCATTACATGCGGTCGTAGCGGACGCTCGCGCTCACGGTGAGCCACGTGCCTCCAGCATCGGCGCCGTTGGGTACGTCGCGAATATTTGGTGTGACGCGTCGGTACCTGCGGAGCTGGTCGCCATGCCCGCCCTGCGTCACGCACTCCAGACTGCGTGCGTTCACCCAGCGCCTGCGGTGGGGGTGGGGAGTTCGAGACGATCGCCACGTGGGGAGTTTCACACGATCGGTGGCACATGGGGCCGCACCGTCGAGCTGGCATTTTCCAGCACGACAGCCGCGTTCCGCTGCAGCCCGCGCAACTTCGCCCGCTTCATCGGCGACTTCCGGAACGCCGCACTGAACGCGTCCTGGTCCAGCCCGAGGATATCCCGCGCCAGCGTCGCGGCATCCTTCCCCGCGATGAACTCCCGCGCCCGGAACGGCGAATCCTCTGCCAACTCCTGCGAAAACTTCACGTTCCACGCACACACGCTCTGGGAGATGTGTCGATATAACCGTTTTATGGTCGAGCTCGATACAGGGAGGCGAACGCTCAGGAAGACCAGTGATTTCGAGTCCGCCAGAACGCGTGGCACGGCCGGTGACAGTCCCGTCGCCGGCCGTGGCCGCGCTTGAGGCGGCTCCTCCGGCGGTGGATCCGAGCGAGGCGCCCCCGCACAGCGTTCAGAGCGAGGATAATCAGCGGCCCTGAAGAATCGGCCGCCGGCCGCGGCCCACCATCATCAGGGGTGTTCCACGCACACCTGTCGCCGGCCATGGTGCTCAAGCTTGACTCGAACAGACGCGTATCGCCGAGGGGATCAGAGAAAGCCGCCCTGCCCGCTGAGCTGCATGGGGGCGCAGCGACCGGCGCGTGAGCAAACCTCATGCACTGCGACGCCGGCGCGCTTGTTAGGCCGTATCCTCAGGGTGCTCCACTCGACCGCTGGCAATCGCGGCGTTGACTTGCGAAGAACTGTGCGCCTGCGACAACGACTCAACGGCTCGGAACGCTTCCGTGCAGCCCTTCGTACACCGTCGCCGCCACTGCGGAGATCAATAGCCCAAGGCACCAGCCACCGATGACATCCGTGGCCCAGTGCACATCGAGGTAAATCCTGCTGCCACCAACGAGCAGCGGAATCAGCACCGCAACAACCAGCCCAACGCGGCCATCCAACAGCCGTTCACGCCACAAGATGTACGCGATGGTGGCCGCCACGGTCGTCGACATTGTTGCATGCCCGCTCGGGAACGCGAAGCTGCGCAGTGCAAAATGAAGGGCGCCCGGTGGCCGACTGCGAGCAAAAGCGAGCTTGATCAGACTAAAGAGTGCGAGAGCAGCAGCGGGAGCCGCGATTGCGCATGCTGCGGCACGCCGTCGTTCGCTCCGCCAGAGCCAGATCACCACAGCGGCGGTAAAGGCAATCATCGGCCAGACAGCGCCAGCCGCGCTGATCCAGGTGAATACAGTGAACAGCGACAGCGTGCGCTGGCCGAGCATCCATACGCGCACGCCATTATCGAACAAGCTACTCTCGTGCTCGAAAACATCTTCGCCGACTTTGGTCAGCAGCAACAGCGCCAGCGTCGAGACGCCGACGCTCGCAAGCAGCAAACCAGTTGGACGGGGCGAGGGCATCGAAAGGACAGTTGATATCTATCGACGCTCAGAACCTGAACGACCACGATAATGCGACGGACTCAGGCCGTGACACTGGTCGGCCGCTGCCGTCTGCCCCAACACTCGCGGCTGGCAATAGCCATCGATCCGCTCGATTCCGCGGATGTGCGTGCTGGTAGCGCGTCAGGATGATTCCCGTCATCGTGCCGATGCCAGCGCCAAGCACCACGTCGCTGGCCCAGTGATCGTTGTTGTAAATGCGGCTCAGCGCAACGAGCGTCGCGGTGCCATACGCGGCCGGCGTGACGAGTCGCGCGGCATGCGGCCATCGGACCCGTGCCTCGCTCGACACGACTGAGGCCAGCGCGAATGCGGCAATGGTATGACCCGATGGCAATGATTGGTACGCGCTACCGCTTCGCAATCCGCGCCCAAAACTCAAGTCGTACGCATCAGAGTCTGCCACGGCGTAAGGGCGCGCACGGCCGAGCGCGTCCTTGAGCACCACACCAACGACGCTCGCCACGCCGATTGCGCCCGTCGCGTGCAACCCGATGTCGGCAACGGTCCGGTTGTGAGCGAGCACACCGACGCCATAGGTGCCGACACTCAGCACGAGCGTCCCAGGGCCACCCAGCGCCCGAAATACCGTGGCAGTCTGCCGCAACGGTGTACTGCTCTGCAGGGCGCTCCGCTGCGACCATCGTGAAATGTCACGATCAACGGGAACGACTGCCAGCGCTGCCAGACTGAACAATGCAGCGCGCATCGCATCCCGTGCAAGCAACGTCGGCTCCGCGGGTTCACGCGCGGAATCCGCGAGACGCGATTGCGTGGATTGCGTGGATTGCGCCGGCAAGGCAGCACCTATGGCGAACATCGCAAGTGACAATACCAGAAATTCGGATACCGGCACGTGGAGCGCCTCGCAAACGCGCTGACGTCGTGAAGACAGCAATTCAATCACATGCACTCTCAGCGTAGGCAGGCAAAGGCCAGTCTGACTCGAGGATGCACGTGCTTTCGGCTGCGGTTGCCCGCGAAAACAACCCGTGCATCAGGATCCGGCGCACGATCAGTGCGCAACGGTGACGAACCACGTACCCGTGATCGGGCCACGCGCTGGCCGACTGCCCGCCGCCGGCGGCGGACTGCCGGGCACAGGTGCTGGCGACGGTCCACATTCGAGCGCGAACACGTACGCACGATGCCGCGCTGGGTCGACCGCTAATGTACGGCCCCCGACAGCCGTCGCAACGGTCGCAATGGTCGAGTAGCGGTCGGCGGAATCCTGCCGCACCACGGTGATATTCCCGTCACGACCGGCCGGGATGTACATCAGTCGCTCGGTCGGATCCCAGCCGAGTGCATCGACACCGTCACCATTCGTAATCTCGGCAACGACTTCACCGGTGCTGGCATTCACGACCACAGACGTTCCGCTGCAGCCCGAAAAGATACGATTGGTGCGCGCATCGAAGGCAATGCCGGTGGGACTGTCGCATGGTGCGATGCTCCACGTCTTTATCACACGCATCAACCGCAGGTCGACCACGTCGATGGCATTCTTGTCCTCGATATTGATGAACACTTTGCCATGGCCATCGGACGCGCCGCCCTCCGGTGCCAAGCCACTCAGGGTCACGCGACCGGTGATCTCACCGGACTTCGCATTCACCACGACCGCAGTACCCATGGGATGGCTGTGATTGATCGACAGAATCCGGTCGGTGCTCTCGTCATACATGATTCCATCCGCACCATCGATACTAATGTGGATCTTCCTGACCACTGACAGGTCCGAGAGATTGAACATGGTCAGTGTGCTGTCGCCGGCATTGGTGGTGAAGCCATGGCCATCCTTGACCGCGAACGCGATACCACTGACGCGTGGCGTGTCAGGGATGTCACTAACGACGCCACCGGTGGCACCGTTCACCACCATCACGTGCGTGCCGCGTGAGACAAAGACGTTGTCCGAACTCGGCTCGACAGCCAGATAGTCATTGCCACCGGTGCCGCCGATATTGTACCTCTGGGTCGTGAAGGTCTGTGCGGGACACACTCCCGAGCACAGTATCGTTGCTGCGGCAAGCATCACCGCCGAAAGCCGAGACAGCATGAAACCACTCCGTGTGGGAAACGAGATTGCACGACACATCAGGGAAAATCACGCATCGGCAGCAATAGCGACTACAGCGCCGCCGGCTCAGGTAAGCGCATCAATCGTGTAGGACCGCCCGCGAATCGCCATCAGCAGTGATGGTACGAGGAACAGGGTGATGGGCGTGGAGAGCGCCAGCCCACCGAGAACCGCCAGCGCCAGCGGCTTTTGCAGTTCGCTGCCGGTTCCGAGGCCGAGCGCCAGTGGCAAGAGACCGAAGAGTGTGCAAAGCGTCGTCATCAGAATCGGGCGGAGTCGCACACGCGCTGCTTCGCGGAGCGCAGCCTCAAGGGCAAGACCGCGTGCGCGCATCAGGTGATCGGTGAAGTCGAGCAGGATGATCCCATTCTTCACGATCAGACCAACGAGCAGAATGCCACCCATGAAGCTGCTCACGTTGAGTGGCGTGCCGGTGACCACCAGCGCGAGAATGGCCCCGACAAAGCTCAGCGGTGCCGCGAGCAAGACCACGAACGGTTCGACGAAGCTGCGAAACTGAATTACCATCACCGTCATCACGCTGACCGCCGCGAGGGTCAGAACCAGCAACAGGCTGGTGAATGCGGCCTGCTGCGTCGCATACTGGCCGCCGAGCTCGAGGCGGATCCCCCGCGGCGCCGGATGCCTGGCGAGCACTGTGCGAACGTCGTTCATCACATCGCCCAGCGCGCGATCAGACACGCCAGCGGTAAGCCTCACGACTTGCTGCTGATTCTCGCGCAACAACTCGGCCCGTGTGTTCTGCGGTATGAAGGTCGCCACGGTGCCGAGTGGTGTGGCAGGGCGGCCGGGTGCAGTGATGACCGGCAGCGACGCGAGGGCCGCCGCATCAAATCGCACGACATCGGGGGCTCGTACGCGCACCCTGATTGCCCGGTCGTCGAGCCGTAACTCGCCCGCATCGATGCCCAGAAGGGCGCCGCTCGCACTGCTGGCGATCTGCGCCGGCGTCATGCCAAGCCGCGCCGACTCGACACGGTCGATCGCCATCGCAAGCTCGGCGCTCGGTTCGGCGTTTCCGTCATAGAAGTCTTCGAGGCCGTCCACCTTTCGCATGTCGACTGCCAGCAACTTGCCGTATGCCTCCAGCGCCGCGAGGTCGATACCAAAGAGCTTGATTTCGACCGGTTTGGCTGCACCGGCCAGGTCGTTGATGACATCCGACAGGATTTGCACGAACTCCACCCGCAGGCGTGGCATGGTGGTCGCGATCGAATCACGCAGGTGGCCGATCACGTCCTGAGTCGCGACACCGCGGTCACGGGTCATGCGCACGATCATGTCACCGCGATTCTGCTCCGTCGCAAACAGGCCGAGCTCCGCACCGGTGCGACGTGATGTGGCGGCGACTTCCGGGGTTCGTCGCAACAACAGCTCGACCTTGTTGATCATGCGATCGGTCTCGTCCAGCGCCGTGCCGCCTGGCGTCCAGTAATCCAGCACGAACGCTCCCTCATCCATCTCTGGCAGGAATCCCGTACCGGTGAAGCGATAGGCCACCACGCCGCCAACTCCGAGCGCCATCGCGGCCATGCCGACGAGCGCGCGGTGGCGCAAGACGCTGTCGAGCGCCGCATCGTACCACCGCTCAAGGCGGCCGGTGCCGTGGTCGGGCGACTCGGAACCCGTGAGAAGCGCCGAACAGAGCAGCGGAATGATCGTGAACGCCAGCACCAGCGATACCAGCACAGCGATGGTCAGCGTCATCGACAGCGACGCGAAGAACTGACCCACGACACCCTGCAGCAATCGCAGCGGTGCAAACACCACCACCGTGGTGATGGTCGACGAGATGACGGGCCAGAGCAGCTCCTGCACCGCGTCGCGGATCGCGTTGGCGCGATTGGGTGTGAAGCTCAGATGCCGCACGATGTTTTCCGTGACCACCACAGCGTCGTCGATGACCAGGCCGATCGCAATGGCCAGCGCACCGAGTGTCATCAGGTTGAACGTCTGCCCGATGAGCGACATCACCCAGATCGTGATCGCGAGCGTCAGCGGAATCGCCGACGCGCTGATGGCGGTGACCCGCCAGTTGCGGAGGAACAGCAGCAGCACGACGACCGCCAGTCCCGCGCCGATCAGCATCGCATCGCGCACCGAGGCCACTGCGGCACGCACGAGGACCGCCTGGTCGTACACCGGCTCGAGAGAAACACCGGAGGGCAGCGTCCTCGAGAACTGACGCGCCAACGCGTCGATGCTGTCGGCCATGCGGAGCGTGTTTCCGCCGGGCTGGCGCGTGATGTTCAGCAGCGCCGCGGGACGTCCGTCGCCGGCGACCAATCGGACACGATCCTCTCGCCCCAGGGAGACCGTCGCCACATCCTTCACACGCAGCCCGCTGCCGATGGAGACGGTGGCGATGTCGTCCGGCGCCCGGGCTTCGGTCTGCGTCACGATCAGATATTGCTTGTAGTTGCGCGCCACGCGGCCCACCGCACTGACGCCTGTGGACTGACGGATGGCGGCAGCCAGACCGTCGTAGCTCAGCCCAACCTGCGCGAGCCGTGCGGGATCAGCGACGACTTCGAGCTCACGCACACTGCTGCCCTGCACGTCAACACGCCCTACGCCTGGTACGCGCGCGAATACAGGCCCGATCTGGAAGCGCGCGATGTCGTAGAGCGTCGCGGCGTCACCCCCGACGAGATTGTAGCTCATGATCGGGAATACCGAGGGCGTCAACCGTTGCACCTGCAGCGAGAGGCCCGTCGGCAAGTCACCCGCCACGGCGTTCACGCGTGCCTGCACCTGCTGCAGCGCGACCTGCATGTCGACCGATGGCAGCATCGTGACGTTGATCTCACTCCCCCCACGGATGGATCGCGACGTGACGCGCGTGACACCCGGCACCACACTCACGGCTTCTTCGATCGGACGAGTGACGCTGAACACCTGTTGCCGCGCGCCAAGCGTGCTTCCTTCGGCGATGATCGCGATGCGCGAGAACTCGAGCTCGGGGTAGATCGCGCTTGGCAGCGTCAAGGCGGACCACAGGCCGGCGACCGACAGCAGGCTCACCGCCAACAGGACGAAGCGACGTTGCGCAGCGAGGAGGGTAAAGAGACCACCACGCAGACGGGTCACCGGTTGCCGTTGCTCTGTCATGGCAGCTTCACCACGATGTGCACACCGTCATCGACCTGATACGCGCCATCGGTCACGATCCGTTCGCCAATCACGAGGCCTGACGTGATCTCGACCCGCGCATCACGCCGCGCACCGATGGTCACGGTGCGTGTGTGTGCCACGCTCGCCGAATCCACGACGTACACGCGATAGCCATCGCCATCAGGGACCACGGCACTCGACGGAATCAGGATGGCCGCGCTGTGCTGTTCGAGCGCGATACGTCCGAACACGGACTCGCCGATGCGCAGGGGCCGTGCTGTGCTTCTTGCGGTCACGCGCACGGCGACGGTTCGGGTCACGGAATCGATGGCGCCGGCGATCGTCGAGACCACGCCAGTGCCCAGCGAGTCACCACCGTCAATCGCTCCCGATGTGAGCGTGACTGCTGCGCCGGGTTGCAGATGCGTGGCTTCAGCCGCACTGACCCCGAGCACGATGTCGACGAATCGGGGATCGGCGACCTCGACCAGCGCTGTCGTGCCGTCGATGCTCGCGCCGAGCATGGCGCTCAGTCGCGTGACCACTCCGTCAATTGGGGAACGCAGCGTCGCGAGGGTTCGCAGCCTGCGCGCGGATACCGCCGTGGACAGCGCCTGCGCAAGGTCGCTGGTTGCAAGGTCGAGATCCTTGCGCGGCGCAATGCCCTCGTCGACCAGGCGTTGGGCACGATCGCGTGTGCTTGTTGCGGTCAGCAGCGCCGCACTGCCGCCCTGCACGGCAGCGTCGAAGGGCGCCGGATCGAGTACGACCAACACCGCGCCCGCTTGCACGCGGTCACCAACGGTGACCCGCACGGCGCTGACACGCGACGGGCCAGGGGCTCCGAGGGCCGCGATGTATCCCGAGCGTACCGTCACGATCCCGACGGCGTCGGTGACCCCCGAGAAGGCCTCTGCTGTCACCGTGCTCACCGACGCAGTCACGGTTGCGGTGGCGGCACCTGTATGCGCAACGTCTTTCGCGCACGCCGCCAACAGCAGTGCGCCAGTCATCATGCCACTGTGGCGAAGGTTCACGGACGCTCCGTCTGCGTCACGAGGTTCTGTGCCGCGATGGCCGTCCAGAGCAGGGCAACGTCGTCGATGTACTGTGCCATCACGTCACGAGCGTTCCGACGTGCTTCCAGCACGCTCGGCAGCGGGGACGCGCCTTCGCGGTATGCCGTCAGCGCGAGAGCCGCGACACGCTCGGCGGTGGCGAGCAGCTGCCGGTCGCGGGCCACCCGATTCCCTGCCGCGATCCGGGCGCGAGTGGCGCGGGCGATCTGCCGCTGCGATTCGAGTGATACGACGGCGAGGGCGGCCATGGCGCGGGACCGCTCCGCTTCAGCGGCCTGCACGACCCCCTTGTTCCGGCCGGGAAATGGTATTGGCAGCGCGATGCCGACTGTCGGGAGCGTCTGCGTCTGCGCACCGGTCGGATCGCCCTTCTCGAAGCCGGCTGTCAGACTCGGCGTACCGAATCGTGATCGCCTCTCCAGCACCACTTGCGCGTCGGCCGCGGTGACGTTGGATGTGGCGGCTGCAACGCGCAAAGGCTGTCCGGACGCGCGACTCACCGCACTCGCTTCGGGCAGTCCCAGTGTGTCAGCGAGCGCAATGCGGATGGTGTCGGCCGCTTCACCGATCAGCGTCTGGATATCGAGGAGCGTCGCGACGGCGGCAGCCGAGTCAGTGGAGGCGATGTTGGCCTGCTGACCGGCCGAGATCGTCGCCAGCTGCACGTCGAGTTCACTGGCGTCGCCCGCATCACGCCGCCGTCCGGCGATGCGCCGCAGACTGTCGGCGTCGAGGGCGTTGCGGCGTGAGAGCGCTGCCCGCGATGCGGCGGCGAGCGCGCGAGTGTACGCCGTATCGGCATCGTAGATGATGCTTGCACGGTTGAATGCGTAGATGTTTTGTGTCGACCGTTGCGCCGCGCGTGCGACATCGAGACGGCGGCCACGAAGGAGGGCGCCGTCGAGCGGCAATTCGGCGATGACGTGATACTGCGGCGACGCGTCGGTGTAGCTCACCTGCAGATTCGGCTGCACCCGGACACCGGCGATCGTCACGGCGGCGGCAGCGCGCGCGGTGTCGGTGGCGATCAGCGCCATGAGCGGTCCGCGCGTCAGCGCGGCATCGATCACGGCGCGGCGAGAGACTGGCCGTTGCGCGTGCAGGCTCGTGGCAACGCATGCTGCGAGGGTGAACTGGAGTGTGATCGTGAAGCGCATCATGCATTCTATACATAGTCTGGATGCGTTGCGTTGGCCGTGCAGCGCTTGCCGAAAGGAGCCTCAGCCGGTGATCTAACAGTTAGATTGGAGCATTAAGGTTCACTCGGTCGTGTTGCGAGTTGGTTTTTACGTCTACCGCCATCATGCCCAGAGGGCTCATGCGCATACTGATTGTGGAAGACGACCCCACGCTTGCCGACGTCGTGGCGTGTGGCTTGCGAGAGCAGTCGTACGCGGTGGATGTCGCGGGTGATGGCGATACTGCGGTGTACGAGTCGGCCATTACGCCGTATGACGCCATCATTCTCGACGTGATGCTCCCGAAGCGCGATGGCTTCGCGGTGTGCCGTGAAGTGCGACGCCGAGGGAGCACTGCCAAAATTCTGATGCTGACGGCACGTGACGCGGTGGATGATCGGGTCACTGGTCTTGACGCTGGTGCCGATGACTATCTGGCGAAACCCTTTGAGTTTCGCGAACTCCTTGCGCGACTGCGCGCCCTCCTCCGGCGCGGCCATGAGGTCTTGTCGCCCATGTTGCAGGTGAGTGATCTGACGCTCGACACGCGCAGTCAGACGGCGCAGCGCGATGGCCGCCCGTTACAGCTGACGACGAAGGAGTATGCCTTGCTCGAGTTTCTTGCACGCAATGCCGGACGAATCGTCGGCCGCGCAGAAATCTCAGATCACGTGTGGGACGGCCGGTACGATCCCTGCTCGAATCTGATCGAATCGTACATGAACCGACTGCGGCGGAAGCTGGAGTCGGACGGTGGCTCGAAGCTGATCCGGACGCGGCGCGGTGCGGGCTACGTGTTGAGTGACAGTGCGTCCGAAGAGTGAACGCGTGTCCATGCTCCGTGATCGTGTCCGCCACACGATGCGCAGCGTGGGGGTCGTGCGGCAGTCGGTGCGCGTGCGGCTCGCGCTGTGGCACACGGCTGCTTTGGCGCTGGTGCTGTTCGCCTCGCTGTCGTTCGGCTACGTCTATCTGGATCGAACGACGCGCGAGCATGGCGACAAGATCCTCGCCGACATGCTCTCGGCGTTCGTCATTTCGTGGGCCGCCGAGCGTGTGGAGTTGCCGGACGCATCGCGTGTCGAGGCGGCCGTCGATGCGATGCAGGAGTCGCGGTACCGGGATCGTCGGCTGCTCCTGTTCAGCGCTGATGGCCGCTTGCTGCTGGCGTCCGACTCGACGCCGTTGACGCCTGCGAGTAGGGTTCAGGATTGGCAGCGCCTGCAGACTCTGGCTGGCGCTGCCGGCGTTAGCGCAGCGAAGGCGTTGGCGCCGACGTTCACCACGATTGGCGGGGATGACGCGCACGTCCGAAGTGCCGCATACCGGATCACCCTGGCCGATGGGGCTTTTACGGTGGTCGCGCTGCGCGACCTGCATGACGATGATGCGGTGACGGAGTCGTTTCTCAACTGGGTTATGACCGTCGGCCCGATCGCGCTCGCGTTTTCTGCCATAGGTGGATACCTGATCGCGCGGCAAACGCTTCGCCCGGTCGTTGAGATGGCGCGTGCCTCGGAGCAGATCAGTGCGCGCAGCCTCGACGCCCGCCTGGACATCGACAACCCGCACGACGAGCTTGGGCAGCTTGCCGGCGTGCTGAATCGCCTGCTTGGCCGGCTGGAGGTTTCGTTCGATCAGCAGCGGCAGTTCATGGCCGATGCCTCTCACGAGCTGCGGTCGCCGGTCGCGGTGCTGTACGCTGCCGCCGACATCGCGCTGGCTCATGAGGCTCGCCCGACCGACGAGCTGCGGCTAGCGCTGTCCGTCATCCGAGGCGAAGGCAAGCGCATGACGCGCATTGTCGACGACCTGTTCCTGCTCGCGCGGACCGATACCGGGCAGCAACCGCTGCACCGTCGGCTGATGTATCTCGAGGAGGTCCTGCATGAAGTGTCGGCGGCCGCGAGGTTACTTGCTCTACCACGGGGCATCGTGATCGTGTGCCGTGAGAACGAGGAGTCGCCGTTCGTGGGCGACGCCCTGCTGCTGACACGCGTCGTCATGAACCTGCTCGACAATGCCATCCGCCACACCCCTGCCGGCGGCGTTATTCATGTATGGCTGCTTCACACCGTCGACGACGCCGACGCGCCGCGGTATCAGATCGTCGTGGAGGACACCGGCTCGGGTATTTCGGCGGAGTTGCAGCCGCGGATCTTTGAGCGTTTCGTACGCGCTGATGTGGCGCGCACGCGTGATGCCAGCACGGGCATTGGCGCTGGTCTTGGCCTCTCGATCGCACGATGGATCGCCGAGGCGCATCGGGGATCGCTGACTCTGCGACAGAGCAGCACAGCCGGCAGCTCGTTTGTGCTCGAACTGCCGGCTGTGATGCATGTTGACGCGGGCAACGGAGAGTCACAGCGGGCGTGAGGGCTACGGACGCAGCCGCTTCTTCGCCGCAGCAGCATCAGCTGCGCGCTCCTGCGCCGCCTGTCGGGGTGTTTCGTGCGACTTCGATACCACTGCACCCGTCCGTGCATCGATCAGCACCTCGTCGACACCGGTCTTCCCCGGAACCTTGATGTCAAAAGAGAAGACCAGCTTGCCATGTTCTTCCTCGATCTCCTCTTCGTCGATCCGGCCGTTCGGAACCTGCGCGAGCGCGAGTTTGCGCGCAGAATCAGTCGTCACCAAGGCACGTGCGAGCATACCCGGCTTCTCTTCCTTCATTGGTGTCGTGCGCTGCGCAGTGCCAACGGTCGCACTGAGCGCACTTGCCAACGTGACCACTGCTGCAAGGTGCAGTCCCTTCATCGAAGACCTCCAGAGTGCTGCGGCGACCTGATTGACGCTCGACAGTGAGTCGTGTCGGCAGTCGCTTGCGCAGTCGTTCGGCGTGGAAGCTAGGCGCACGAGTTCACTGCAGCATCAACCAGGCTGCGGACGTTTCCGGCGGCCGAGTCCGTGGTGTTTCGGCGGCTGCGCTGGCGTTGGAGTGACGCAACGACCAGTTCCAAATGGATGCGCGCTGGGCCTTCCTGGTCGAGCTGGGGTAGAGGCCGACAGCGAGTCAGGCCATCGCGTGCGGTGGCGGAGGTGCACTCCGAGGGAGCACGCTTCCTCGTGCTCGCCGAGCCCGGTGGCGCAGTGGAGGCCACGTCAGCAGACGAGCGTAACGCTCCCAGCGGTGAGGCCGACCCGGACCAGGCGCGGGTCGTCTTCGGCTCCATCATGGTTGGGCAGCTGCGGGCACTCCGTTCGTCCGTGGCTGTGATGCCTGACTCACCCGACGATGTCCGGGCACCGCGGAGCTTCACTATTGCGGTGGACACGCCCGTGGCCCGGGCTGCACCAGCGCGATTGGCCATCGCCGGAGAAGACGCGCGCGTTGCGATGGAGGTCGTGACTCTGCGTGGCGCGCACCACGCGTGGCCGCGCTGCGCGAGCGGGATGGCATTTGTGACACGCTGCGCGAGGCGCGCGGTCACGGTGCACACGGACGGTGCCTGGCATGTGATCGACGCGCTGGTCGAGGGCGCCGGCATCCCCATCACGCTGGCCGCGCCGTGTGAGAGAGATCGGCTGACTGACCTCGTCCCTCACATCATTGCGCAGGTTATACGATTCACGCGCAACCAGAACGTCGACGATCCCGCACAACGTGGCGCGGGAAGGAATTGGATCGACCACGCAGTCGGAGTCGATACCGCGCAGCACGCGCATACGGCGGCGTCAGGCATCCGCTCCTGAGCGCCGAGACGCCACCTGCGCGAGCGCCCACTTGATATGCTCGCGCACCAGCGGCTCGTCGTCATCGAGCGCACGCGTGAGCACGGTGACGTCGTCGGTGTTCGCCACGTTTCCCAGCACCACCGTCGCGTTCCGCTGCAGCCCCCGGAGCTTCGCTCGCTTCATCGGCGAGTTCTTGAACGCGGCGCTGAACTCCTCCTGCGACATCGCCAGCAACTCACGCGCGAAACTCCGAGCATCCTTCCCCGCAACGAACTCCCGCGCCGCAAACGGCGACCCCTCCGCCAGCTCCTGCGAAAACTTCACATTCCACGGACACACCTCCTG